>ERZ869909.179-NODE-179-length-94411-cov-27.035586_pt1 | contig 94411 bp, 79 predicted proteins | sample MGYA00520892_ERZ869909 | MGnify/ENA primary metagenome ERZ869909 (study PRJEB32215, sample SAMEA104723947) | bioreactor metagenome | biome: bioreactor; feature: anaerobic bioreactor; material: water | place: China | collected 2015-03-12 ... | reverse complement strand
TCGCCGGCTGTGCTTGTCCAAGCCACTTCAGCGCCATCAGCGTTGGTGCTGATGGTGGTAAGATCAACGGGCGGCGGACAATCAGGTGGAAGGGCTATTTCAACTAAGTAATCATGCACCGAACCCCAGCTAAATGTTGCACAAGGTATAACCGATTCCTGAACTGTGGTTTCCCACTGCATAACCCGCATCCGGGTTTCGCCAAGCTGAGCACCGGAAGAAACTGTGAAATTGAAAGAATAGGCTATGCCTGTGGGAGAGGTGGCTCCCTGGACCACGCCGAGACGTTCTTCCGGTTCAGCCCACTGCAGATTCTGATTAAAGTCAATCCAGGCTTTGCCGACATTGGTGTATGCACCTGTTCCGCATTGACCCATGGTCAATGTCATCAGATATTCTACACCTTGTTGCAATGTTATGGCACCCAGTCCTGTAAAATCCTGTGCTCCGAGAACTCCTGTACATCCGACATTGTGATCGAAATTCACACCAGGCCCTGTAATCTGCACCCTGAAAAGATCGGAGTCAGCAGCAGTTGTTGGCCCGGCAGGGCAATAAGCCATGGTAAAGCTTACTGATATCCAACTGCTCACACTTTTCTCTCCGCAAACCGTACGCACATAAGCATCGTAGCTTGAGCCTACACTCAGTCCGGTTGCCGTGAAGGTATTGGTGGCCACCAAAGTACCGGTGGTGGGTTCAGGATCGCCGGCATCTACCACGGCAACTTCCCACTGAGATGCAGCGCCAAAAAAGTTCCAGTCGAGCTGTGCGTTGGTGGTATTAAGCGGAGTGGCTGTAAGATCGCTAACCGGCAGGCAGGATGTGTTGCACTCAAATTCAATCCAGTAGCCTACTTCACAGGGGAAGCCATCAAAAACCGGCAAACCTGCCCAGAAATAGTGGGTTCCCGGTGCCAGCACTCCAACATCCATGCTTACTGGTGCGCATCTGCCGGCCTGTACTTGCTGAATAATAGTAACACCGGTGCAATCGGGGGGTACATTTAAGTGAAATATGAGTGTCGGTTCATCAGCATTGGCATGGAGCACTACCTGGGTGTGCTCGGTGAGCACCAGCTCAAACCAGTCGGTATCCCTGTTTCCGCCTAAAGCCCAGAGGGTTCCGCAAATGATATCGCCGCAGTTCACCGTTTCAAAGGCTGGTGTAGCGGTGTTGCAGCCATCGTTCCAGCTTTCACCGCATGGTTCAAGTTCGGCAATAGCGCCATCGGGGCATCCCACATCGCAGAGAAGGGCAAAGGTTGACGGGCCGGCCCAGTAGCTGTATTCTGCACCGCAATCGGCGCGAACATACCAGGAATACGTTTGGCCCTCATTCAGGCCGGTGAAAGTATAACGTGGTGATCCTGACACAGGAACCACTGTTCCACTACCCTGAGCAAACCCGGCCAAACCATATTCAAGTTCCCATGCGGTTTCACTTCCACCCGGGTTCCAGCCAGCCTGGGCACTTGTTGAAGAAAATACTTGTGTACCTAAACTGGTGGGGGGTGCACAGGGTCCCATAAATATAGCTGGCCCCACAACGCCATCAATTGAAAAGCCCGAATAGAAAGTGGAATAGTTAAAAGTAGAAGTTGTCGCAAATGCGAACTGATAGATGCCACCTGGAAGGCCTGTGAGATCAAGTTCAACATATCTTAATTCATCTCCGGTTATTGCATAGTCCTCAGGATCACCAAAGTTTATCCATTCGCCTTTTGCCGAAGCATCCCGATATTTCATTTGCAAAGTGGTTGAACCATAGCCAAAAACATTGTTAAGACCTCTGGTCCAATATGATAATGTTGTCCAGGAGCCATCAAGTTCCAATTCGGGTGTTATCAGCATTTCTTCGGGGTGTATGCTTTGCTGGGCTATAAATGCACTCCAACTTCCGTGTATGAGCAAATGCGCCGCGTTGGTTGTTAGCCAGTTTTGTTGATTACCAGTCTCAGACCAAAACAATGGCAAAAAGTTACCTTCAAATCCTTCTGACAGCATATCACTGCTTGTAACCGCAATTGAGGTTTGTTTTGAATTATTTAGATTGTTCTCATCATCGGGCACTTCAGCAGTAATCGTATATAAATCTGGTATTGTTGGTGTCCAGTTAACCGAAACTGTTTCCTGGTCACCTTGGTTCAAAATGGCTGTATTTGCAGTTCCTATTGTATTGCCGTTGGCTTTAAAGGTAACGGTTTTACTCTGGGCAAGAGTTCCATCATTGCGAACAATTGCTGATACAGGAATCTGAACATCTACCTTGTTCAGGTAATTGTTTGTAGAAACACTTAATACATTGAAATCGTTTTGAACTATTTCCGTGACACTCACTTCGTCAACCCACCAATTGTGTGCATCCAAACCCTGATAAACAAAAGCGATGTAAATGGTTTTACCAGCGCCTCCTGAGATAGGAATAGTCTTTTCCGTGTAAGAAGGGCGATTTACATTTGACTCATATACTTCCTGAAAATCTGAATGTCCTGCATTACCGTTACCTTCTGAAATCAGCACACCTGAATACCCGTACCAAGTAGGTACATATTGATTCCTTTCGAAAAAACTTAATATATAGTTCTTTCCGGCTTCCAGAACAATTGCCGGTGTAACTAACCAGGAATTTGGGTTAGCGGATTCATTAAAGGCGTGCCAGGCAGCACCAGCTCCCGAATAAGTAGTTGTAGTTCTTGCCCAATTAACAGTTCCAGCGCCTAATTGCGTCCTGGTCCAGCCGGTTGGTGGAAAAGTTGTGGCGTCAAAGCTTTCGTAAAACACTACAGATCTGTTTATTGAAAAGTATGGATTCTGACTACCGGGCTCAACAATTCCAATACCTTTCAAATAATTTGTTTCAGCATTTATACTTGGTGGCGAGCTTAAAGCTTCCTGTGCCTTATTGCCCGTACCCATATAGTGCTGCGCACTAAGTGTAAGAAATGTTAATGACAGCACCAAAGCCGCCATTAAACGCATAACATTCGTAGTTTTTCTCATAGTCATCGGTTTTTGGTTTTAGAAAAATAAGTAATTGGTGATTTATAGTGGTGTTTGAATTTGTTGATCTGGGAAATCTATATAGGGTGGTAAAATATCAGGAAAGAAATTATCAGGCATATCAAGTATTATTAGTTTGGTTGGGGCTAAAATAGTATAATCTGAGGCGTTTGTCAATTATTTATCCGGCGTTTATTAAACTTCCATAATATATTTTAAATCAATTGTTTAGCTATATTTTAATTAAAAATCTTCAATATTTAATAATAATTCTCCTGTTTTATTCACAACTAAAGCGTGTAAAAACAAACAAATTCGTATCTTCAACTCCCGGCAACTGTCAGTAATTGCCTAATTTTGGCCTCAAATCTGTTTACTATCAGATAGGGTAACGGTTCAAAATTCACACCATGAAAAAACTACACATCACTCTGTTTTTGCTATTAGTCATCATCCGCCTCTACGCCGGAGAAGGCATGTGGATTCCCATCCTTCTGGAAAAACTCAACGAAAAGGAGATGCAGGAAATGGGCATGCGGCTCTCAGCCGAAGACATTTATTCCATCAACCAAAGCAGCCTGAAAGATGCCATTGTTATTTTCGGCCGGGGATGTACCGGTTCCATCATTTCGCCCGATGGTTTGATGATCACCAACCACCATTGCGGTTTCGGGGCAATACAAAGGCTAAGCTCACTCGAAAACGACTACCTGAGCAATGGATTCTGGGCCATGAACCGCGGAGAAGAGCTGCGCAGCCCGGGCCTTACCGTTACCCTGATGAAACGGATGGAAGATGTTACTAATGAGGTTCTTGAAGGTGTGGAACCCGGCATGGCTGAATCAGTGCGTGACTCCGTTATCATGGCAAACATCATTGCGATCGAAAAACTGGCAGCCGATACCAGTGGCTACGATGCCCGGGTGAGGCCTTTCTATTACGGCAACGAATACTATATCTTTTTCAGCGAAACTTTCAGAGACATCCGGCTGGCAGGCGCCCCACCCTCTTCAATAGGCAAGTTCGGCGGCGATACCGACAACTGGATGTGGCCGCGGCACACCGGAGACTTTGCACTCTTCCGCATTTATGCCGGCCCCGACAATAAACCGGCCGCTTATTCGCCCGACAATGTTCCCTATCAACCGTTATATCATCTTCCCATTTCTTTGAATGGAGTTGAGCCTGACGACTTCACTTTTGTGTTTGGATATCCCGGGCGAACCCAACAATACCTGCCGGCCATTGCCCTGCAGGGTATCAGCGAAACCAGCAACCCCGTGGCCATCAAACTTCGCGAAAAACGCCTGGATATCATGCAGGATGCCATGAACGAGAGCCAACTGGTTCGCATACAATATGCCGCAAAACAATCGGGTATCGCAAACGGCTGGAAAAAAATGATAGGCGAAAACCGTGGCCTGCAGCGGTTGAATGCCATTGAAAGAAAGCAACTTCAGGAAGCCGAATTTATGCAATGGGCCGGGACCGATCCGGTTTTGTCAGCAAAATACGGGAATATCATTCCCACCTTTCATGATATTTATCAACAAATCAATCCTTTGAGCCTTTCGCGCACCTACCTGGCCGAAGCCGGGCTGGGGATTGAACTGGTAAGGTTCGCCAATCAATTTAGCGAGCTTGTGCGTACCAGCAGGGATGCAAAAAAAGTGGACGACGACATGCAAACCCGCCTGCTAGCAGCAAAAAGGGCTGCCGATAGTTTCTTCAAAGATTATCACGCCCCCATTGATGAAGAAGTGATGGCCGAAATGCTCCGGATGTATTTTTTTGGCCTGAACCCGGTGTACCATCCACCTGTTCTGGCCGAATTATGCGCTGAATTTCAATGCGATTTCAAAGCCTTCAGCAAACATGTGTTTCAGCATTCGCTGTTCAGCGATCAAACGCGGCTGATCCAGTTTCTTGATAATTACAGGCCGAGGCATTACAGAACCATCGAACAGGATCCGGTTTTCCGCCTTGCAAGTGGTCTGACGGATTATTTCCGGAACCATATTTCCGAACCCATTGAGCAATACCAGCAAAGCCTCGACAGCCTGCAAAGAATATACATACAGGGTTTGATGGAATTGCAACCCGAACGACGTTTTTATCCCGATGCCAACTTCACACTCCGGATCACCTATGGCAAGGTAGAGGATTATTTTCCGATGGACGCGGTTCATTATCGCCATTACACAACTATGGAAGGCATTATGGAGAAGGAAAACCCTGATATTTATGATTATGTGGTTGACGGCAAACTGAAAGAGCTGTATCACAACAGCGATTTCGGGCGCTATGCCCATGCAGATGGCAGCATGCGGGTATGCTTTATCGCTTCGAACCACACCACCGGGGGCAACTCAGGAAGCCCGGTTTTAAACGCTGAGGGGCAACTGGTTGGTGTTAATTTCGACCGCAACTGGGAAGGCACCATGAGCGACCTGATGTACGACCCGGATATGTGCCGGAACATTTCGGTTGACATACGCTACTGCCTGTTTATTATTGACAAATTCGCCGGAGCCGGACATCTGCTCGAAGAAATGACGCTGGTGAATTGAGGCCGCCAAAACTGCTACTTTCCATTTTAAAATTATTCCCTACTTTTGCCGCCTGAAAACCACAGGGCAATACCAAATTTCAATATGTTAAGCAGAAGGCTGATCAGGGTTAAAGTAATGCAGGCATTGTATGCTTTCTTTCAATCCGGCGACAACGATTTACCCGCAGCAGAGAAGAAACTCATCATCAATATTGATCGGATTTATGAACTATATATCTGGCAATTAGTTTTTATCGTTGATCTGTTTTCATATTTCAGGCAAAGAACCGAGGAGGCAAAACAAAAACATCTTCCTACCGCCGAAGACCTTCACCCCAGCACACGCTTCATTGACAACAGGCTCATCCTGCAGCTTGAAAACAACCATCAGTTCAAGAGGCAACAGGAACGCTATAAAGTTAATTGGGCAAGCGAAACGGAGATGTTCCGGCTTTTGTACAATGAAATCAGGAACAGCGAAGATTACAAAAAATACATGCAGTCAGAAAAAACGGGATATGATGACGACCGCAACATCATCATCAAACTGATACGCGAACATCTTTTCCCTTCACCATTTCTGCACGGCTTTTTCGAAGAAAAAAACATTCACTGGGTTGACGATTTTGATACGGCCTTGCTCATGGTGATGAAAACCTTTAAAATCTTTACGGCCAGGCAGGATGAATTCACGCCCCTACCCTCCTTGTTTGCCAACGAAGAAACAGAAAAAGAAGACAAGGATTTTGCCAGGGAACTGTTCAGCAAAACGCTTTTGTACAGTAAGGAATACGCCGGTATTATTTCAGTGAAAGCAAAAAACTGGGAACTGGAAAGAATTGCCCTGCTCGACATCATCCTTTTAAAAATGGCCATAGCCGAACTCCTTCAGTTCTCCTCCATTCCAATTAAAGTTACACTGAATGAGTACATCGAAATATCCAAACAATACTCCACCCCAAAAAGCAAGATTTTTATCAATGGTTTGCTTGATAAATTAATCCTGGAGTTCAAGCAGGAAAATAAGATTAAAAAAACCGGCCGCGGACTGATTGAAAATTAGGGTCGTCGGCCCGGCTTATCCGTATTATTGATGACCCGAAATTTGAGGAATTTGCTACTTTTGCAGAAAATAATTCACGATGAGGTTTTTATTGAACAATAAGAAACTGTTTTTCTGCATCATATTCATTGCTTTTCTCTTTATTACCGGCTGTGGTGGTCGCAATACAGGAGACAACCGTTTGCCTGCCGACCTGATACAAAACCCCCACAGTGCAACAGGCAGGGACGGCCATCAGAAACTTCCCGAATTCGGTTTTCAGAAAGAATTTCATGATTTTGGAAGGATCATACAGGGTGAACAGGTTTCGTTCGGGTTTAAATTTAAAAATTCCGGTGAGGCCATGCTCATCATTTCAAGTGTAAGCACATCATGTGGATGTGCAGTAGCCTCGTTTCCCAGGCATCCCATGAAGCCCGGGGAAGAAGGCGTGATCAGCGTAAGTTTTGACAGCAAGGGAAGGCGCGGAACCCAGACAAAAACCGTAACACTGGTGGCCAATACACAACCAAACACCAAACAACTTACCATAAAGGCCAACGTAGTTACGCCCGAAACCATGTAATTCACTCAATAAATAAATATCACTTATAACTTTAATCTTAACAATTATGAACATTCCAACACTAAGCAGCATCCTGCTCATGACACAACCGAATCAGGAAGGCAGCGGCGGATTCGGATCCCTGATTTTTCTTCTGCTCATCATCGTTATTTTTTATATGTTCTTTATTCGTCCGCAAATGAAGCGGTCAAAAGAACAGAAGAAATTCCGTGAAAACATTAAGAAAGGGGATAAAATTATTACAATCGGCGGCTTGCACGGCAAAATAGTTGAAGTACAGGAAACTACTTTTACCATTGAAGTGGCCGAAAACACCAGGCTGAGAATAGAAAAAACCGCTGTAGCTATGGACGGCTCCTCCCAGCTTGGAGAGCAAAAATAAACCATTAAACCCGGGGGGTTTAATCAATTTTACCGAACATTGAAAACTGGCAGCAAGGAAGAAGGAAACCTTTTGCGGAAGCCTTCAGGATCAAGGCTTCGCAACCAGTTTTCATTGTTCTTTATTTTTGTACTTTTCTCCGCTTTTATCTGGCTGCTGATCAAGCTGTCACACAATTTCACATCCACTGTTACCTATCGGGCAGTTTACGAGAATATCCCGATGGGGCAGATTCTCATCTCTGCAAGCGACACAAACATTACGGTAGGCCTGGATGCCAGCGGATTCGATCTTGTTTCCTACCACTTGTTTAAGAAAAGGCCCGAAGTGAAGGTTGACCTTTCCGGGCTGATGATCCGAAACGTTGGGAACACCAACAAGGGGGTTCTGCCCACGGCAGGATTATTGAGAAAGATGGCCAGTCAGATCGGTTCGCACAATGAGCTGCTTTTCATTTCGCCCGACAGCCTCAGGTTTGTTTTCATGTCAGAGCACAGCAAGAAAGTCCCGGTAATTCCGGTTTTGCAATACCGGCTCAGGCCGCAGCACATGCTCTACGATTCGCTTAAAATTACCCCCGACAGCGTTTGGGTATTCGGGCCAGAGACGATAATTGATACCATAAAAAGCGTAAGAACCCTGGCAGCCAACTTGCCTGATTTGCACGAAGATAAACAGATCATGCTCAGGCTTGAAAAGCCCCAGGGCCTGCCTTTGGAATATTCTGAGAACCAAACTGAAATCCTTTTGCGTGTCGAGAAATTCACTGAAAAAGCCTTTAGCCTGCCAATCAACATCATATGCCATGAAACCGGATACAGCCTCAGGGTGTTCCCGGAAACGGTCAGTGTAAACTGCCTTGTCGCCCTGAAGGACTATAAGCGGGTAGACCCGGCCATGTTTGAAGCTTCGGTATATTGCGACCCTACCGAAATTCATTTTTTGTCAAAACTCAGGGTAAACATTACAAAGCATCCTTCGTTTGTGCAAATTATCCGTATTGACCCGGAAAGGGTTGAGTATATACTTGTGAGTTCATCTCAATGAAACGCCATGCAAAAAGTGGGCTTATGCGGAAACATAGGTAGCGGGAAAACTACCGTTGCCGGAATCTTCCGGGCCATGGGGGCGTTTGTTTTCCATGCCGACGATATGGCGAAACAAGTACTGCTTGAAAAAGGCGTACTGCAGGAACTCATGAAGCGTTTCGGGCCGCAGATATTGGACGAAAACCATCAGTTAAACCGCAAACTGCTTGCAAGTTACATTTTTAACGATACACAATCGCTTGCTTTTGTCAGCAATCTTGTCCATCCAAAGGTCAGGCAGGCTTATCATGATTTCTGCAGCAAAAACAGGCAAGCCCCGGTTTGCATCTATGAAGCAGCCATCCTGATTGAAACCGGGTTTTACAAAGAACTCAACAAAACCATCCTTGTCACCGCCCCGGAAAAAACCAGGATACAAAGGGTAATGCAGCGCGATAACATCAGCCAGACGGAAGTGGTTCAGCGGACGAAAAACCAATGGCCCGAAGAACGTAAAATCCCTTACGCTGATTTTATCATTGTCAACGATGGCAATAATCCGCTTCTTGAACAGTGTTTAGCTGTATATCAGCGGCTTGCTTTGTAAAATGATTACCGTTTGTAAACTTCATTCAAAGATTTCCCCGAAAAGCAATATAAATATTCCTGCCGGGAGCAGGAATTCCCGAGGCATATGGCCAGTAGTGCCTGTCGAAAAGGTTTTCGATGCCCGCGTTAAGCTGCAATCCTTTCACTACCTGAAAAGAGGCTTTAAAATTCAGGGTATACCAGGCCAGGCTGCCTTCGGGAGTGTAAATATGTGTTTTGGCTTGCTCCGAAGGATCAAGTTGATCAAAGGGTTTTGCTGCATTGTAAACCGCCGACAGCTCAAGCCTTGTCCGCAAACCGGTGTAATGTATGGATGTAGCGCCAAAAAGCGGCGGAATGTGTTTCAGGGGAATGCTGCCCGCATCGGTCATTTCCCTGCCAGCAGTGCCGGTAAATGAACTTTTCAGGCTGAAATATTTGTTCAGATTGAAGCTTGCGCCTATAAAGAACCCGGCAATCTCCCCCATTCCTGCATTCACAATGGCCTGTACTTTGCTTAACTCATTGTTGTACATGATGGAATCCCGGCCCTGGTATACAAAATCCCTGCGCACCATCACATCAAAAAGCAAAGAATAATAAAGATTGCATTCTACCCTGAAACCGTTCGTTCCGGTATAAATCAGCCCGAATTCGCTGTTGGCAACATATTCCGGTTTCAGATCGGGGTTAGGTACAACCACCCTGCCCGGTTCCGATTCAAAAATTTTGCCGGCATCGTCCAGGTTTGGAGCACGAAAACCTGTGGCTAAATTTATATTTAACTGAAGCGATTTCGCCGGATGAAATGCCAGCCCGGCGCTTCCGTTCATAAAGCCGGTATTCAGGCTGATTTCATTGAAAGGGAAATGATAGAAAACGGTATCGTTCAGTTGCGATTTCAGCATCACCCGGCTAAACCGCAAACCGGCGTTGAAAACCAGTTTTTCGCTGGTCTTTTTCTTCAAAAATCCATAGGCGGCCAAGCTTCCGTAATGATTGCCCCCATCAGGATAGCGGGTTGAAGCGGCTGAAATCACATTGGTAACAATATTGCGGGAAGAGGCAACAGAAATCACATTGTTATACAAACCTTCCAAACCGTAGTAAAGTGTAGCGGATGAGGGAAAGCTTTTCTCAAAATCAGCATTGATAATCCAGGCATGAACTTTCTCATTACCGCTAATAAGGTTGCTCGCATTAAACTGCCTGCTATGCCTGCTTTCTTCATTAAACTGGTATGCAAGCGTTATTTTACCGCCATCATACATCGCATTTGAACCCAGCAAACGAACCTGTAAATTGTGCATCATCCAGCGCTGCGGCCCGTAATACCACTCGGCAAAACGAAGCCTGTTGTTGCGGTATTCAATCAGGCGGTCATAACGTGGAATATCTGAGGTTTCGGAATAATGAAACCCGTAAGTCAGATCAAGCGAGCGGGAAGGCTGAAACCTGATTTTCTGTGCAATATTCCATTGCTTGTAGCCGGAAGGCTTCATCACATCCGGGTTTGGATTCAGGGCAATGCTGTCGCCCGGTCCTGTGCTTACCACATACTCATGGCGTTTCCCGTAATCAGGATATGTGCTGCTGCGTTTGCTTCCGGTTCTCAGATCACCAAAATCGCTAAAGGTGAATGATGTTGTGAAACCCCACTTCGCTTTCGTGGCCTGAATGCTGAGATGGCCTGTTTTTTCATTGTTCGCCGAACTGTATCGAACCATGGGTTTGGCTGTGACGGATAAAGTGTCGGCATGATCAATTCGCGGAAGCCAGGTGTTGAAAATCATGACCCCGCCAAGGGCATCGCTTCCGTAAATAACCGATCCCGGGCCAAAAACAATTTCGGTATTTTCGATCAGGTTGGGATCAAGCGAAATCACATTCTGGAGATTTCCGCTGCGGTAAATGGCGTTGTTCATTCTTACTCCTTCAACAACCAGCAAAACCGAATTGGCTGCAAACCCCCGAAGCATGGGGCTTCCGCCTCCCAGTTGGCTTTTCTGCACAAATACCTTGTTCGATTTGCCAAGCAAATCGGCGCTGGTTTGCGGGTTCTGAAATGATGCCTCGCGAGAGGGAATGGAAGTAATCTGCGTGGTAACATCCTCGCGCGACTGCTCCCAGCGATTTGCCGTAACAATAAGCTGCTGCAAATCATACGACCTGATGCTGAGAAAAACCTGCATGTTGTTTTTTTCAATCTTATCAAAAGCGAGGCTCAGGTCCTGATAGGAAGCATGCTGAAAAATAAGTGTGTCGGTTGCGGTTGTTTGGGTCAGAAAAGCTTCACCATTTCGGTTTGTAAATGCCACAGCGGAGTTGCTTTTGTTAAAAATCATCACATGTTCAACCGGCTGCAGATCCGACCGGTCAAGGATACGGATTTGCTGTCCGGATAGCTGAAATGGCATCAGAAATAAGAATGGTATGAAAAAATTCCGCATGGCATTATTTTGCTGTGCCTGCAAAGATAGCGCGATTCAAAGCCATTCAGAGCCTTAATAAGTGCAATCATTCCAAAAACAATAATATTTGCAAATGCTGTGCGTTATTGCTTTGTTCATTCAATCACTTACATATCTGTAATCCGTGAAAAAGATCATACTTCCCGCACTCGTTTTTTTCATCATTGTTGGTTATCAGAATACTGCAAAGGCCCAGATTGGAGGTAACTCCACTTACAAATTTCTGAGCCTTCCCTCCTCGCCCCGCATAGCCGCTTTGGGTGGCGATTTTCTGGCAATAAACGATGGAGACATCAACCTGGCACTTGCGAACCCCTCACTCATTGGCCCCAACATGAATAACAACCTCAGCCTGAATTTTGTAGACTATTTTGCAGATATCAACTATGGCTTTGTGTCGTATGGCAGGGAATTCGAAAAACTGGGAAGCTTTGTAGGTTCGGTTCAGTATATTGATTACGGGAGTTTTACTTATGCCAGCGATGGCGGTGAAACCTCCGGCAACTTCAGGGCCGGTGAAACCGCATTGATCATTGGATGGGGCAGGCAGCTTGATTCCATGTTCAGTATTGGTGCAAATTTCAAAACGATCTTCTCTTCATTTGAATCTTACAGTTCATTCGGGCTGGCCGTGGATATTGCAGGAAGCTATCGCACAAAAGACGGCTTGATTGTTTCGCTGCTGGCCAGAAATATCGGAACGCAACTTATTGCCTACGAAAGCGGAAGAAGGGAACCACTGCCCTTTGACCTGCAGCTTGGGCTTTCAAAAAGATTGCAGCATGTGCCATTCCGCTATTCAATCCTGCTTACAAATCTGCATAAATGGGATCTCACCTATGATGATCCCACAAAAGTGAAAACCGATCCGTTTACAGGCGAAGAAATAAAAGAGGATAAATTCATGGATATCCTGGATAAAACCATGCGGCATGTTGTGGTTGGAGCCGAATTTCTACCAACAAAAAATTTCAGCCTCAGGCTTGGATACAATTACAGGCAACGCCAGGAACTTAAGGTAGATTCAAAGATATCAACCGTAGGCTTTTCATGGGGTTTTGGGTTCAGGATATCCAAATTCCAGTTCAATTACGCCCGGAAGGCATACCATCTGGTTGGCTCACCAAACTTCGTCAGTATCAGCACAAACCTGTCTGACTTCCTCTGATCAAGCCTCATTCAGTGATTATTTACCCAAACAGATGCTGCAAATGGCAGGTTTAAATAACTTTGCACATTTGTAAACAATCATTTGCAGCTATGCGGATAGAGGTTGATAGTAAATCGGGGTATTGTTTTGGGGTAAAGAACGCAATCGGGCAGGCTGAGGCCATGCTTGACGACGGCCAACCTTTGTACAGCCTCGGCCATATTGTACACAACAGCGAAGAAGTGAAACGGCTCTCTGAAAAAGGCCTCGAAGTGATTGACCATGATCAGTTTGCCAGGCTCAGTAATTGCAGGGTCCTGATCCGCGCCCATGGCGAACCTCCTTCAACCTATCATCTTGCCCTGCGCAACAACATCACCCTGATTGATGCCACCTGCCCCATCGTAAAACATGTGCAAAAAATGGTAAGGCAAAGCCGGGAAGAACCCGGGAAAAATTCGCAGGTGGTTATTTACGGGAAAAAAAACCACCCGGAGGTGGTCGGGCTGGCCGGACAAACCGATGGAACGGCAATTATTATCAGCACACCAGAAGACATTGCCGGCATTGACCCCGGTAAAGATGTTCATCTGTTTGCGCAAACCACCATGGACCCGAAAGGCTTTTCGGGCATCACGCAAAAAATAAAAAAGCATCTCCTGAGAAATGCACAGGGCATTAACCCGGAATTGTTTGTTCACGACACGATCTGCCGGCAGGTTTCAAACCGTATTGGGCACCTCAGGAAGTTTGCTGCATCACACCAGATTGTATTTTTTGTAAGCGGAAAACATAGCTCAAACGGGAAATTCCTTTTTGGCATCTGTAAAAGTGTCAATCCGCGATCCTATCATATTGAAAGCCCCGGCGATATCAGCAAAACCTGGCTGCAGGGCGCGGAAAGCATCGGAATAACTGGGGCAACCTCTACACCAACCAGCCAGCTTGAAGCCATTAAATCCTGGCTCAGCAGCCTGAAATGAACCGGCATGAACCTATAAAAACCTTACCTTTGCCTGAACACCAGATTGAATGATCAATGTACCTGAAAACCCTGCGCCTGGCCAATTTCAAAAACTATCATGAGGCCATACTGAGCTTCAGCGATAAGATAAACTGTTTTGTGGGGCCAAACGGTGCAGGCAAAACCAACCTGCTTGATGCCATTCACTACCTATCCTTTTGTAAAAGCTATTTTAATCCCATTGATTCGCAAAACATCAATCACCACGAGGATTTTTTTGCCATTCATGGGAACTACCTGAAAAACGGGGATGAAAATACAGGAAAGGTTTCCTGTGTGCAAAAGCGGAACCAGCGCAAGCAGTTTATGCTGGATGGCAAGGAATATGAACGCCTGGCCGACCACATCGGTTTATTCCCGCTGGTGATGATCTCGCCTTACGACCGCGACCTGATCAACGAAGGCAGCGAAGCAAGGCGCAGGTATATTGATTCCGTGATTTCGCAGTTCGACAAAATCTATCTCGACGATCTGATCAACTACAACAAGGCGCTTTTCCAGCGAAACAGCCTGCTCAAGGAATTCGCCGAAAAGCGATACTTCGACCGCAGCCTGATCGAGATATGGGATGAGCAACTCATCAGGTTCGGATCGGGACTGCACCAGAAACGCCTGCATTTTATTGATGAATTTATACCTGTTTTTAATCATTACTTCAGCATCATCAGCGAAGGGCGTGAAGTGGTCAGCATCACTTACGACTCGCAACTGCACAGGCATGCATTCGGCGCTCTGCTCAGCCAAAACATGGAAAAAGACAGGGCGCTGCGCTATACCTCTGCCGGCATTCACAAAGACGACCTGATTTTTGAGATCGGATCTTACCCGGTAAAACGCTTTGGGTCGCAGGGGCAACAAAAATCTTTTGTAATAGCCATCAAACTTGCCCAATTTGAATACACCCGCAATGTGAAGGGCTTCAAACCCATCCTGCTTTTCGACGATATTTTTGACAAACTCGACGAAAGCCGTGTTTCACAGATCGTACAACTGGTGAGCCAGGATAGTTTTGGCCAGGTTTTTATTTCCGATACACAATACGACAGGGTGGAAAATCTTGCCAAATCTCTCCCCATCAAATACCATGTTTGGGAAATTGAATCGGGTACCGCCAAACCCTTAAATTCCCTCAGCCATGATTAAGAAACCAAACGAAGTGTACATCGGAGAAGCCATCAGGGAAATGGTTGACTTCTACAATCTTAAAAACAGGTTGGGCGAAGCCGGTATCATCGGGGCATGGGAAAAAGTAGTTGGAACCATGATCGCCCGCCACACCACCAATCTCTACATCAAACGCCGCAAACTGCATGTGGTACTCAATAGTTCTGTGATACGCAGCGAGCTTTCATTTGCAAAAAGCAAACTCGTAATACTGCTGAACCAGGAAGCCGGCGAAGAGGTAATTGATGAGGTTGTGCTACTGTAAGCAGGCAACAATGTATGTTGTTCGGAATTCGACACAATTCTGTACACAATCGAACAACAACGCATAAAAACCACACCTCCCGGATTTGAACAATCCATCCCTAACCTATTAGCATTCAAAATGATGCTGTTTTTGGAACAATTGTTGACAAGCGTTGACAACAACAACCCTCTGTTTAACAAAATTTCAAAAAATCATGTCAAAAAAAAGTATGCTTATTATGCTGGCATGGGTTCTGATCGCATGTTTACCCATAATAGCCGGCAACAGTGCAGATGCCATCACCCGCGAAACCGCGCCGGAAAAATACAAGTGGAACACATCGGCCATTTATCCCGACTGGGAAACATGGCAGTCGGATCTGAACAAAGCCGGCGAATTGCTGGATCGGATGGTTTCCTATCAGGGCAAACTTGATGAGAAGCCTGAAAATCTTCTTGAACTTCTGAAAACCAATGATGCAGCCGGCAGGATTCTGCTTAAGCTTTATTGTTATCCTTATCTGCAGCGCTCGGTTGAAACCGGAAACCAGGAAGTTAATGCAAAGTTTCAGGAGATACTCGCCTTTTCATCGGGATTTAGCACCAGAACTTCATGGATAACACCTGAATTGCTGAGTATCCCTGAAGCTAAGCTGCGTTCATGGATCAACGAATATCCCGGGTTTGAACCCTACCGTTTCAATATAGAAAATGCGTTGCGCCTGCAGGAATTTGTTCTGGATGAAGAAAAGGAAACACTGCTGAGTTATTTCGGCCTGGCAACATCCTCACCGGCCAGGGTTTACACTGAGTTGTCAACCACGGATATGGTATTTCCGGAAATAACGCTTTCAACCGGCGAAACCCTTATAGCCAGCCATGCCAATTATTCCAGGGTGCTGAATTTCAGCAACAACCAGGACGACCGCCGCTTGGCCTGGGAGGCGCATATTTCGGCTTATGAAAAGAATGCAAATACGTATGCCGCTTTGTTGAATGCAGTGTATCAGGGCGACTGGGCGAATGCCCGCAGCAAGGAATTTACCAGTTATCTGCAATCAAGCCTTGCCGTTCACAACATCCCTGTTGATGTTTACCACAACCTTATCAGCACGGCCAGAAATAACACCGAACCTTTAAGACGGTATTTTTCGCTTCGCAAGCAAGCGCTGGGTCTGGAAACCTATCACAGCTACGACGGACTGGTTGGACTGAGTGATTATAACCCGCAATATACCTGGGAAGAAGCCTGTGAGCTGGTTTACGAGGCACTTGCCCCGCTTGGTTCTGACTATCAAAAACGTGTTGCTGAAATGTTCTCAGGAGGATGGATTGATGTTTATGAAGGAAGCAACAAACAGGCAAACCCCTATTCGCTCAGCGTTTATGGTGTACACCCCTATGTTCTGATGAACTGGAACGGCACCATGCGTGATGTTTTTACCCTGGCCCACGAATTGGGTCATGCACTGCACTCCATGTACTCAAATGAAAACCAGGCGTTTGCATCCCACAGATATGCCACCTTTGTTGCAGAAGTGGCTTCAATCTTTAATGAGGAGTTGCTGCTTGATCATTTGCTGAAGAAATCAAACAATCCGCATGAAAAAATAGCATTGCTGAACCAGGCCATTTCCAATCTAAGCTCAACGTTTTACCGCCAGAGCCTTTTCGCTGATTTTGAATATCAGGTAAGAACCATGGTGGAAACCGGCCAGCCGGTAAATCTTTCTACACTTAAATCCGTAATGAACCATCTGAATTCAGATTACTACGGTGATGCAGTAGCCGATCACCCTTACCGCGATGTTACATGGAGTATGGTAATGCACTTCTATCAACTGAAATATTATGTTTACCAGTATGCAACCAGTTATGCCGCCGCATCACATCTGTTCAGCCACATAACAACAGCTCCCCGCAAAGAAAGGCAAAAGGCCCTGGATCGCTATCACGAGCTGCTCAAGGCGGGAGGCAGCGATTATCCGGTTAACCTGCTGTACACGGCGGGAGTGGATATGACCCGTCCCGAAACCCTTCAAGCCGTTGTTAACAGGCTCGATGATCTGGTAAGCCAGCTTGAAAAGGAGCTGAAAGCAGCAAAAATGATTTAGGAGCTTAAAAAATCAACCTTACCAAAATGTTGTCGTTTTTTGTGATGCAGTGATGCAGTGATGCAGTGATGCGGAAGAAGGGTTTCGGACTTTTTTTGAGTTTTGAGCTTTGGATTTATTTTGGATTTTGATTTTTGGATTTTGGATTTCTTTGTGTTATCAACCCGCCCATTGGCGAGGCAAGTTTTTCCCCGAAGCGCGTTTATCTCACGCTAAGAAGTTTAGGCGCTTACAGATCCTGACATCCTTAAAGCTGCCCGCACAGAGGCCGCAGAAAAGAACAGAAGTAAACTTTTCTTGCGGCCTCTTTTCGTTCATCACCCAAATCGCCTGATCCATCGCTGATTTTTTGTCATCTGTCGGATTCCTTTATCACACCAGCGGTTAGATCTTCTATTTTTGCCGCAAATAAACCATCAAACAAATGAAACACCTGTCTTATCCATTTCTTTTTATTGCATTAATCATTGGCATACAATCAAAAGCCGGTAATGATCTTACACAAACCGTGAGAGGAAGAATTATTGACGCAAAAACTGAAATGCCATTGCCGGGGGCAACAGTTTATTTTCCGGGAACCGATCCTGTTGTGGGAACCATTACCGATACGGACGGAAACTTTCGTTTTGAAAAGATCGCAATAGGACGTATCAACCTGCGGGTTAGCTATATAGGGTACAACCCGGTGCAGTTGCAAAACCTGGTGCTCGCAACAGGAAAGGAACTCGTGCTTGAAATTGGATTGGAAGAATCGGTTATGCAGCTCGAAGGTGTTGAAATCAGGGCTGAAACACGCAAAGACCAGCCTGTTAACGAAATGGCCCTTGTCAGCGCACGCTCATTTACCATTGAAGAAACCGAGCGCTATGCCGGCAGCCTGGGCGATCCATCGCGTATGGCGGCCAATTTTGCCGGTGTTTCTTCGGCCAGCGACCAGCGCAACGACATTATCATACGCGGAAACTCGCCCATGGGTCTGCTTTGGCGACTGGATGGGATTGAAATACCCAATCCCAATCATTTCGGCTCAATGGGTTCCACCGGCGGGCCGGTGAGTATACTGAACAACAACGTGCTTGCCAACTCTGATTTTTATACCGGCGCGTTCCCGGCTGAATTCGGAAACGCCCTTGCCGGCGCTTTCGACCTGCGGATGCGCAATGGCAACAACCAGAAACATGAGTTTTTAGGACAGGTTGGTTTTAATGGATTTGAGGCCGGAGCCGAAGGGCCTCTCTCAAGAAAAACAGGCGCTTCATACCTTATCAATTTCCGTTATTCTACCATGGAAATTGTCAGCATGCTGGGAGGCAGCTTTGGAACCGGCATGGCCATTCCGGAGTACAAAGACCTTTCGTTTAAAATTAATGTTCCGACCGAAAAACTCGGGCGCTTTACCCTGTTTGGGATCGGAGGGATCAGTTACATTGAAATGCTTGATAGCAAGGGCGATTCTGCGGCGTACGGTTTCGGGGGAACCGATCTCTATTTCGGCGCCGATATGGGTGTTGCCGGCCTCAGCCACACCTACTTCCTGAGTTCAGATTCAAGGATTGTCAATACAGTGGCCCTGTCGGGGATCAGGAATGATACCGAAATGAGCATGCTGGCCGATGAACTCTCATTTCCTAACATCATCGAGTCTTCATCGGAAGTCAGGCTGAGTATTTCCAGTAAGTACAGTCGCAAATTCAGCGCCCGCAACCACCTGAATACCGGAATCCTGTTTGATCATTTGTGGATGAACTATTCCGGAAAATCGTATGAGGCCGACTATGAAAAGCATTTGTATTACCTCAACAACAAAGGAGAACTCAACCAGGCCAGGGCCTACGCTGAATGGCAACATAAGTTCACTGACGATCTCACGCTCAACACCGGCCTGCATTCCCATGTACTTTTCCTGAACAACACATGGGCGCTGGAACCACGCGCTGCCATGCGCTGGCAGGTGTCGGACAGAAACGCCATCAACATAGGCGCCGGTATGCACAGCCAGACCCAGCCCCGGGTAATCTATTTTATGCAGCAGTACGACAGCATAAATGATTTATACAGCCATACCAATAAAAATGTTGATTTTTCAAGAAGCGTTCACCTGGTAGCCGGGTTCGACCACAGGATCAACGGCCATTTGCGCATGAAGTTTGAAACATATTATCAGCATCTTTACAACCTGCCTGTTGCAGAAGAAAGGCCTGAATACTCTTCAATTGTAACCGGTGGCGGATTTTCCTACTGGGTTTATCATAATATGATTAACCAGGGAACAGGCAGAAATTACGGGGTGGAACTAACCCTTGAGAAGTTTCTGCATCAGGGATTTTATTATCTGCTCACCGCATCCCTTTTCGACGCAAAATATAAAGGCTGGGATGGAATCGAACGCAATTCATCATTCAACAACAACTACATATTTAATGCGCTTGCCGGTTATGAATGGACTTTTAACCGCCGCCATGTGCTTGCTGTTGACATGAAAGGAGTGCTGGCAGGAGGTGCCAGATATGTACCCATTAATGCAGAGTTATCAAAAATTGACAATGAACCCTGGTACGAATGGGATAAAGCGTTTGAAAACCGCTACAACGATTACTTCAGGATCAATGCGCGAATTACCTACCGCCTGAACGGACGCCGGGTAAACCAGGAATGGGCGCTTGACCTGCAAAATCTAACCAATCACCAGAATATATTCATGGAAAACTGGAACAGCCACAGCCGGGAATTAACAACCTATTACCAGATGGAGTTCATGCCCATGATGACATACCGCATCCATTTTTAACCATCTTGTATCGGCGAATCCGAAACGGAAAGTTACAGGCAATCGTAGGATCCGGAATACCTTGTTACATTCCGGATCATCCGGCCTCATCCATTGAAATTTCTTCAAGGGTGCGGCCTTTGGTTTCGGTAACATAGCGTCTTACAATCCAGAAAGCAAGCAGCCCAAAAGCAGCATAAATGCCGTAAGAAATGCCAAGCCCTATGGAAGTCAGCAGAATGGGAAACGATATCGTGATCAGGAAGTTGGAACACCACTGAACCAAACCGGCCATGGCAAGCGCAGCGCCCCGGAATTTATTGGGAAACATTTCGCCAAGCATTACCCACATTACCGGCCCCCAGGTAGTGGCAAAGAAAGCAATATAGAGGTTGGCCACCAGCAATGCCATGATTCCGCTTTTGCCTGTTAATTCAAGCCCGCCCGAAGCATCTTTGGCCCCGAATGCAAAGATCAGCGCCAGCACCCCGAGTGTGACCGCCTGTCCCAGGGCGCCGATAATCAACAAGGGTTTTCGGCCGATCCGGTCAACCAGGGCGATGGCCACAAAAGTGAAGAAAACATTAACCGAACCGCTGATCACGTTGGTAAGCAAGGCGTCTGCCTCGGTAAATCCGGCCGCCTGCCACAGCACTGATCCGTAATAAAACACAACGTTGATACCGGTAAACTGCTGAAGCGCCGCCAACCCAATTCCAATCCATACAATGGCATGGATTTTCCCGCTGGCCGGATTGATAATGTCAGCAAGCCGGGGTTTGCGTTCGCGGACAACGGTGAGTTTTATTTCAGCTACCTGTTGTTTTGCCGTTTGGTCGTTTGTAAGGCCGGCAAGTATTTCCCGGGCCTTTTCATCCTTGCCGGTTGCTACCAGGTATCGAGGAGACTCGGGAATGAACAACAAGAAAAAGAGAAACAATGAAGCGGGGATGATCTCCATCCAAAACATCCATTGCCAGGCATGAAAGCCCCACCACAACTGCCCTGAGGCTCCACCGGCCGTATTCGCAATATGGTAGTTGGAAAAGAATGCCATGAACAAACCCAGCACAATGGCCAGTTGCTGCAATGAAATCAATCTGCCGCGAATATGCGAAGGCGCAATTTCACCAATGTAGGCCGGGGCAAGAATACTCGCAGCCCCCACGGCAAGTCCGCCTAAAACACGGTAGAACACGAATTCTGCCGAACCCGAAGCCATACCTGATCCATAAGCGCTGATCACAAAAGCCAAAGCGGCCATCAGAAGCGTTGGCTTCCGGCCAATTTTATCGGCCAGGTTGCCCGCAAAAAATGCACCTGCCGCGCAACCCAGCAGCATGGAGGCAATATTAAAACCGGTTCCCACCGCATCAGAACCAAATGCCTGCTGCAGTGCGCCAACAGTGCCATTGATCACACCGCTGTCGAAACCGAAAAGGAAGCCGCCTAGGGCTGCCACAACTGAGAGGCCGATCACGCGGGTGTGGTTGATCTCAACATTTTTCGCCGGTAAGGTTTTTTTATAATTCATACGCCATTGAATTAGTCAGATATTTTATGAAGCTTCCATTGCATAATCAGGAAGAACCTGTTTGAAATATATCCAGAGTTAACGCAAGGCAAATATATTAATATTATTATGCGATTATATAGATGGCAAAGTACAAAATCATGGTTGGTAATAGCATTCATAAAACCCGTTAAGCTGACGCAACTTAATTTACCTCGATCAACTCAACATCAAATACCAGGGTGCTGTATGCCGGAATCATGTTGCCGGGGCTACCGTTTCCATAGCCCAGGTCGTAGGGTATAATCAGCAAGCCTTGGCCTCCAACATTCATCAGCGCGATTCCTTCTTCCCAGCCTTTAATCACCACACCTCTACCAAGCTCGAATACAATTGGCTCGCCGCGGTCGTAAGAGGAATCAAACTTTGTTCCATCCAGTAAGGTGCCTGCATAATGAACTTTTACGGTTTTTCCTGGTGCGGCCCTGGGTCCGTTGCCCGTAATTTTTTCAATATAGTAAAGTCCGCTGGCCTTTGGCGTTGCGGTCAGGTTTTTTCTCTGAAGGTATGCTCTTATTTCGTTTTTTTCATTATCGCGCCGCTGTTCATCGGTATAAGCAATCTTATTAAAAGTTGATATATACCATGTTTCCAGGGTTTTGTAATAGAACGGATAGTTGGCAATAGGCAGATTTTCTTCAAGCTGGTTCTTGAATATCAAAGCATTAACCCGGTCCCCGCTATCGTATAACTCATTGATCAGATGCAGGTATTCGGCTCTGATAAAATCAAGCATTGCCCTTATTTCGAATGAAGGAATGTTGCTGTTTTTTATGGCATCGTAGCTTAATTCTGATAATTTAAGCTGATGGGCTTTGCTGCGGCTCGTTTTAACTTCGGTTTTAACTTTGTTAACCCATCCCTCAGGATGGAGGGTGACAAGACCAAGTGTATAATTATTATCGTACGCAATGCTAAAACAAACGGGTTTGGAAAATTTATTAGCACTGAAAATATCAAGCAACAACTGGCTCTTTTTGGTCAGTTTTTCGCCATTATCCGGCTTCAGCCACCATGAATATTTTTGGTTGGTGTTTACATTTTCTACGCTAATTAGCTGATTTGCCCAAGGCTTCTCATACATTAGAGAAAACCATGTTTCGCCGAAAGAAACGGGTACACCCATTTTTTGGGTGAAATATCTAAAGTACCAGTCGGTTTCAAAAAATCCTATATGCAAGGGTCTTATATCGTTTCTGAACCCTTCTACCTGCTGCAAATATATAATGGGATGAAAAGTAATATCGTAGCTTAAGAATAGCAAGGCATTGTTTTCGCATGAATTCATGGTATTGCGTGCAATCCCGAGAACAACCTCATTGAATCCGCCTCTTTTCTTACCTTCTTTGAAAGCAATAAGTGCGGAGTCGCCCGCTCCGCGAGCGAGGTAATGTAATGCCAGTTCCCCCCACCAGTTTGTGAGCCTCGAATGTGGATCGAACATTCTCAATTCGTTTGTGTAGGCAGGATCAAGTTTTATGGTTTTTTCTATTGCCCCGCTGGCCTTTGCTATTGTATTCCAGGTCAGGCCGGTAAGGTCAACACCATCTTTAGAAGCTGTCCTGTAAAATGCCTCTCCCAGAAAATAATGAATTTCAGGGTTTTTACTATCAAGCTCAGCAGCCTTTTGAAGATAGAAAACTGCCGAGTCAAAGTTTTGTGTATCAATTTCCTTTCTGAATTCGCTTTTACCTCTTTCAAGGTAATGCCTTGCTTTTGCCAGCTTCACTTCTTCGCGACGGGTTATTACGGCAGGATTGAAAATCTGAGTGAATAAGGCAGGGTAAATTTTAAGCAAAACCACAATAACGACTCCCAGCAAGGCTAAGCTTGAAAATAGTACAGACCAGGTTTTCGAACGTGGCTTAGGTTTGACAGTTTCCATTTTGTCTGGAGGAGAAATCTTTCCCTTTTTTTCAACAACAGGCTGTTTCGCGCTTTCAACCTGAGCAGGTTTTTTCTCTTTTTGCGAAGGTTCAGGAATATCAATTAATGTCTTGTCATCATTGGCTGTTGGAGGTCGGCTATGTTTATCCGAAGCAGATTTTTGAATTTGCGTTGCCTCAATCAATGCCTGCTTAAAATCCCTGCAAGTCTGAAACCTGAGGTTGCGATCCTTATGAGTGGCTGTTTTCAGGATTTCATCAATCTCCGGAAAACGGCCTGGTAAAGGAAGTGGTTCATGAACGATACGGGTATAAATCTGGAAACTCGATGTGGTGGTAACATCATAGGGAGGTTTGCCATTCAGCATGTAGTACAGGGTAACGGCAAGTGAGTAGATGTCGCTGCGATGATCAATGCTTTTGTCTGTATTCACCTGTTCGGGGCTCATGTAAACGGGGGTACCCATCTGGGTTCCTGTTACGGTCATATCGTCAGCGCCGCCAACAATTTTTGCGATCCCAAAGTCAAGGATTTTTGCAGTGCCTGAAGGTTCGATAAAAATATTTGAAGGCTTCACGTCACGATGTATGATCCCTTTCTGATGCGCATACTCAAAAGCATCCAGTGCCTGCAGGAAGATAGGAATTGCCTCTGCCAGCGGCAAAGGGCCACGCCTTTTGATGATTACATTCATGTCTTCCCCTTCCAGAAACTCCATTACTATAGCCAGCAGATCCGGGCGTTCTTCGTAGTCAATTACCCGTGTAATATTGGCGTGGTTCAAACCGGCCATGAAACGCGCCTCATTCTCGAACCGTTGACGGATACTCGCGTTGGCGGTGAGTATGGGGTTCAGAATTTTGATTGCTACTTTAGATTGCAGCTTCTCATGTACTGCTTCATACACCGAAGCCATACCGCCTTCACCAATCAAACGGGTAATTCTGTAATGATGTATTTTTTCTCCTATCATGGATTGATGAGTTTTTAGTCGTTTTTGAAAAGGAATTCAGTTCGTCCGATTCTGACCTTATCACCATGGGACAGAAAAAGCCTATCATGGCGGGTTAATCTGAGATCGTTGAGGAAAGTGCCGTTGGTGCTGGGTTCACCACTTTGAGACAGACTTCCGTCGTCAGTAAGGATGCATTGCATCTCGCCAAATTTTTCGACAACCTCGATCATGCAATGCCTGCGACTGATGTAGCGGTCGCTTGTAATGGAGATATCTGCTTCGCGGCCAATGATGTTTATTCCTTTTTCCAGCTTGTATTCCGATCTATCATTTACATGACAGAGCATCGGATGCTGATGACCGGTTTGTACGCTCGTGATAACGGTTTTATCGTCCTGAACAGTTAATTTTCTCAGGGCCATTGGAATTGAAAACACAAGCACTTGCTGGCAGGCCGGGCATTTAACCATGGCCTTTTCTTTGTCCGCTGGCAGTTTATCGTCGGCAATAACAATGATTTTCTGACACTTAGAGCATTTGAGTTGCATAAGCAAAAATTTTACGACCACTCATTAATTTCATCAAAATTGTCCTCCAGGCTTGACAAATCATCATTCATGCTGTCGAGCAATTCAACCGGTACGTCATCCGGCATATCCGCTGCAACCTCGCCCGAATACTCAACTTCGGCCGGTCCAAATGATGATGCCTCCATGGCTGCTGCGTTAAGAATAGTGATTTCACTTTCATCAATGAGTTGGTCTTTGTTTGCATCAATACCAAGCACATCGGCTATCTGGTCAGAATCAATATCTGCCAGCAATATATCGTCAACCCCATCGGCGTTCGTATCAACTGACATCATGGAGCCATCTGATGGATTATCAGGGACAACCAGGTCTGCCGGGTTATGTATTACAATATACTCATCCTCTGTAATCTGGCCATCCTGATTCAGGTCGGTGAACATAATATCGGCGCTTCCGTCGAGGTTCAGGTCAACAAAAACTGCATCCACATTACCATCCAAATTAAAATCCACCGCCAACACATGTGGTTCAGGGACTGAACCGGGAGTGGCACCTGCATTCCCAAAACCCCCTTCATCTTGTATCGGCTCCGAGGGGTTCTCATTGTAATCAAGCAGTGGCAAACCATGATAATCTGTGGTGGGATAATCAACAATGGGCTGGTTATTGTCATCCAGTTCTTCGGCATAGAATGTGTTGTAATACTGGCCTTGCCAGACAAAAACACCGCCGGCTCCAAGTTCCTGTCGGGCGGCTGAGAAAGCTTCACCGAAAGTCATGGTGTCGCTGATGGTTCCGGGGGTTGCCATTGGGGCGTTTCCAGGATTCCAGGGTTGGGCCTGGGTTTCGGCCTGCTGAGAAAAGTCTTCTGCGAGAGATGTTTCAACTTCGTATACACCATCATGGTTTGCATCCGTTAACACAGCATCAGCTGCTCCATCGCCATCGCTGTCAAGCAATATCTCAGCAATTTCCTGATTTTGCGAGGAATCGCCCAAAACCGCACCGGCAGCCATCGCACTGCCTGCCATGAAGAAAGATTTTTTCCTGCTGATTGTTTTTCCTGTTTTCGGATCATGGAGACTTTCATTTGGCTCAGGGTTCACAAAAGAATAATCGTTGCCGGGATTGTGATTTTTTGTGCTCATAAATTTTGATTTTTTCTTGTTATCCACAGATAAATATTTCGTTATCGCTTCCATTTCGTTTTGCAGGCGAAGCAAAAGCCCCTTTTCTCCATGTTCTCAAATGGCTCGGCTCCCAGGAATTTATAGCAACCTGGGCAGATATAATTTCTTTTAAAATCCTCTTCCAGTTCCATTAATTGCTCCTGCACATTACCGGTAACTCCGGTTGATAAAATCCCGAGGGCAACACCAACAACCGGGATAAACGACAAGCCTGCACGGAGGCCGGTACTTTTAAGCGTATTGCTTTTCATGATCCTGCGTTTATCTTTCTGATATTGATCATAAGTGATCTTCAGGTTCGCAAAATCATGAAAGATTTGTTCCTGCCTGATGAAATCCTCATAAACCACGCCTTTTTTCAGGGAAGTGTAGTCGAACGACGATAAAATTAATCTGGACTCAATGGCATAAGCAGCCAGGCTCAGATTATCAGTTTCAGTCAGAGCCGCCCGCATGATTCTCTTGCCATTTAAGAATGTTCCGTTGCTGCTTCCCATATCCTCAACAATAAATTCTTTATCGGAAAGCTTTTTGATGCAACAATGTTTGCTGCTCACCTTTTCGTCTTTAACAACCAGGTGGTTATCGTTTCCTCGTCCGATTAGCAGAACGTCACTCATTTTGTTGTATTTAATGCTGAATAGAACATTTAATACGTCTTTTCTTTATTTGTGAATCTCTTTCACCCTCAACAGGTAAGCCGAAAAGTTATCGCGTGAATTGGCTTCACACAACTGCTTTATCAACCCAAGCTTTGTTTCGTCGTCCTGGTCTGAACCCAGGATTTCACTAAGCTCTTCGTCGCTGATACCCCCGGAAATTCCATCAGTGCAAAGCAGTAGATAGTCATTGGCCCGCACATCCGTAATAAATTGTATATCAGGGCATACCTCACGAACGCTCTTGCCCTGAATTGCCCTGGTAATAACATTTGATTTTGGATGATTGATGGCAGTGTCTTTCGAAATCAATCCCTGCTTTGCCCATTCATTTACCAGCGAATGGTCAAGGGTTTGCCATAAGATCCGCCCATTCCTGTAGTGATAGAACCTGCTGTCGCCGATATGTGCCACAGCAATGCCACCGCTGTGAAAAACAGCCAGAACAACAGTGGTTCCCATGCCTTTTGCTCCGGAGTTGTTACTTATGTATTGATCAAAAACCAACTGCAGTTTGTCGAAAGCACCAAGGATTAATGATTCTGTGATTATTTCTGAAGTTTGGTTCGAAAAATAATTGCCCAGGGCTTCGCAGGCAAGTTTGCTTGCCACTTCACCTTTTGCATGGCCTCCCATCCCGTCGCAGACGAGATACAAGCGTTCGTTTTCGTTGGCTGAACCCGGGTATGGGAAGATACAATCTTCCATGTTATCACGCTTGCCTTTGCTGAAAATAAACAGTGGTTTGAATAATTCAATTTTCATACTTGTTTGTCAAATGACAGGTGCTTTAACAAAACTATTACTTCAAAATACCAACAGGCATATACCGGGATGCATTCCCTTCAATAACCGGCGTTTGCTTGTTGTTAGTAAAATTGAGCACATTGCCTTTCACGTAGGGAAAAAGCTCTTCGAGGGTTACAATGTTGTCATTGCTTCTGTCTGCACTTCCTTTTAATCCTTTTAAAAGGTAATAGGTAAATGCGCCCTGGCGGATCATGGGGTGTTCCTGTGATGTTTCGGTAGGTTTTGAAGACATTATGATAACAACGTTTGTCTCTGATCCGCTAACTGAACTGCCCGATCCTAAAGGGCTTCCCTGATAAATGCTGCCGGAATAGCAGGCATCGGCAAGGCATATTTTGTATTTGGCAGGATACTTTTTGAAGACTGCCTTTACCTCGTTGTGCGAAAGCAGTGAATTATACTGTTCGGTGACATCAGTCGGGCAGAATGCCCCTTCAGATCCATGACCAGAGAAATAAAAAATGAGCATATCATTAGCCGAAGCTTTTGAGAAAATCTCATTCATGGTTTTGAGGATATTGTTTTTGGTAGCCGCTTCATCCACAAGTACAGCGATGTGCTCATCAGGAAGTGCACCGCCTTCAGGGCTTTTCAGGTATGCATAAAACCGGTATGCATCATCATCCGAATAGCGTAAGTCCATATTGGCTCGCTGATAATCGGCACAGCCAACCACAACAGCAAACTTTTTAAAGTCCTGTGCAGATAGCTGGATAATCGTTGCCAGGAATAACAGGCTGAAAGAAAGTAGTCTTTTCATTCATTAACCTCCTATAAATTAAGACAAACTGATAAAACCCCAATAAACCATTTTCAGTTGGCTTTGGTTAATCAATCCTGCCACTTCAGAACTTGAAGGAGGGTAGTTTTGAATAAGAAAAACCGTTTCGTACAGTGAATTTCACCTTGGGCAAGGTTCGTCAAAGGTAAAATGAAATCCAGAATGTCAAGACAGGTGTTCAAAAAAAATATTTGGCCTGCCCTGAAAACACAACAAGTCTGCAAACTTGTGATGTTGAAAGCCTTAATAATTTTTCAGCAAAATCTTTTTCTTGCAGCAAGAATGTTTTGTGAATGAAAATATAAACCCTGGCAGGCAGAATAAAAAAAGCCCCGCAATATGCGAGGCTTTTCCAATAAATGCTTTCTATAGTAAGAATTACATGAGCTTCACATTTACGGCATTGAGTCCTTTTTTTCCCTCTTTGAGTTCAAAAGTTACTTCATCATTTTCCCTGATATCGTCAACCAGGCCTGAAACGTGTACAAAGTATTCTTTGTCGTTTGTTTCATCTTTAATAAATCCAAATCCTTTTGAATCATTAAAGAATTTTACTGTTCCTTTATTCATGTTAAAAATTAATTAGGCGGCAAAGATACACTTATTAGTTGAAATACAATTTTTTTATCTAAATGATTGGCAAAAGTTGCTGTTCTGGCTTATAACAAATCAGGCTAATTCCAGCGCAATTCTCACCATATCCATAAATGACTGCTCGCGGTCTTTGGATGTGAGTTCTTCGCCGGTGATCATGTGGTTGCTTACGGTGAGGATGGCCAGGGCTTTTCGTTTGAACCGGGCGGCGAGGGTGTAAAGCGCGGCGGCTTCCATCTCCACAGCAAGGATGCCGTAATCCTGCCAGATTTGATATGGGTTGGGCAAATCGTCGGTGTAAAAGAAATCGGAGGTGAGCACGTTGCCAACGCGTGCCTTCAGTCCTGATTTCATGGCAAAATCGTGGGCTTTGCGCAGCAGCTCAAAATCAGCGATGGGAGCATAGTCCATGCCTTTGAACTTATGCTTGTTGAAAGCCGAATCGGTGCATGCCGCCTGTGCAATCACCACATCACGGGGATGCAGGTCATCCGGGAAAGCGCCGCAGGTGCCGATGCGAACCAGGGTTTGTACATCATACTCGCAAATCAGTTCATGCGCGTAAATGCTGATGCTCGGAATGCCCATGCCGGTTCCCTGTACCGAAACGGGTTTGCCTTTGTAAGTGCCGGTATAGCCGTACATTCCCCTGACTTCGTTGTAACAAACGGCATTGTCAAAGATATTTTCTGCAATGAATTTCGCCCTCAGCGGGTCGCCGGGCAATAGCACAAAGGGTGCAATTTCGTTAGGTTTTGCTGCGATGTGGATGCTCATTTTTTTTGTGTTGCGGTGATGCTGTGATGCAGTGATGCAGTAGTTCAATAGTTAATTGGTTGATTGGTCAATTAGTTTATTCGTCTTTAGCTTTGTACTTGGGACTTTGAATTTTGAGCTTTGGGCTTTAGACTTTGGAATTTTTCTTGACCCACTCCCTTGCATTTACAAACCCCTCCATCCACGGTGAAAGCTCATCTTTCTTCCTGTCTCCGGGATAATGCGCCGATTGCCAGGGCAGGATGGAGCGCTCTAAGTGGGGCATGATGGCAAGGTGGCGGCCATCAGCGGAGCAAATGGCAGCAGTGGCATAGTCAGAACCGTTAGGGTTCCCGGGATAATCCTGATAGCTGTATTTGGCAGCAATCTGGTATTTGCTTTCATCATAAGGTAAGTGAAACTTACCTTCGCCATGTGCTACCCAGATACCAAGGCGGCTTCCGGCCAGCGATTGCAGCATAACAGACGGATTTTCAGGGATATAAACCGTGAGAAATGCCGATTCAAACTTACCTGAATCATTGTGAAGCATTCGTGGTTTTTCGTTGTGATCCGGGTAGATCAAACCCAGTTCAACCATCAACTGGCAGCCGTTGCAAACGCCCAGGCTAAGGGTGTCGGGCCTGGCATAGAATTTATCTAATGCTTCTTTGGCCCTTGGATTATAAAGAAAAGCGCCTGCCCATCCTTTTGCCGAACCCAATACATCGGAATTGGAAAAACCGCCCACAAAAACAATCATGTGAATGTCTTCGAGGGTTTCGCGCCCGGAAATCAGGTCGGTCATGTGCACGTCCTTCACATCAAAGCCCGCCAGGTAAAGCGACCAGGCCATTTCGCGGTCGCCGTTCACGCCTTTTTCGCGGATGATGGCGGCTTTGATGCCCGTTGGTTTTCTGCGTTTCGGGTCAATGCTAAACTGACTGAATAAACCGGAAAAATGTTCGGGAAACATGAAATTCAATGCCTGCTGACCGAAATTAAGGTAGCGTTTACCGGCAAGTTCTTTTCCGCTCTGATGCTGATCCATCAACCAGGAGGTTTTGAACCAGTGTTTTCTGAGCTTTTCAATGTTCAGGGCGACTTGTTTCCCCTGGTTTCTGATCTGCAGGTTTTTATCGTAAGAAGGATTTCCAATTGCATGAAACGGTACACCCTTCTCATGCAGATAAACACTCACATAGTCCAGGTCATCGGTTTGTATCACCACAGCCGGATTTTCGCTCAGGAGCAATTTTACCAGATCAGGTTCATTCAAAGCGCTCAAATCTGCAGCAATGCCCATATTATTACCTGCGAAAGCCATTTCAAGCAGGCAGGTTACCAAACCGCCGGAAGAAACATCATGTCCTGAGAGAATCTTGTCCTTTTTGATCAATTCCTGCACCGCATTGAATGCTTGTTTAAAATGTCCGGCATTGGCAACTTCCGGTGCACGGGTTCCCAATTTGTTGCTTACCTGTGAAAAGGCGCTGCCACCGCAATGCATGGGTTCGCCCGAAAAATCAATATAGATGAGTGTGGTGAGCGAATCGGGAACCAGGGTTGGGCTAACGGTTTTGCGGACATCCTCCACTTCGCCCACAGCAGAAATGATTACCGTTCCCGGGGCAAACACAGTGCTGCCATCGGGGTACTTTTGGGTCATGGAAAGAGAATCCTTGCCGGTAGGAATATTGATTCCCAACCCAATGGCAAAATCGCTTGCTGCCTCTACGGCTTCATACAGGCGTGCATCTTCGCCCGGGTTTTTTGCCGGCCACATCCAGTTGGCGCTGAGTGAAACCCCGGCCAAACCATGGGTTAAGGGCGCCCACACCATGTTGGTGAGCGCTTCGGCGATGCTGAGGCGGGAGCCTGCCCGCGGGCTGATCAGCGCCGCTACCGGTGCATGCCCAATGGCTGTGGCTACACCTGATACTCCCTGGTAATCCAGCGCCATCACGCCCACATTGTTCAAAGGCAATTGCAGCGGACCGGTGCATTGCTGTGTGGCAACCTTTCCGGTTACGGAACGGTCAACCTTGTTGGTGAGCCAGTCTTTGCAGGCTACCGATTCCAGTTGCAAAACCTGTTCAATATATGTTTCAATCAGGTCGGGATCGTATTCAATATCTCCGAAAGTTAAAGCAGCAGCTTTGTCTTCGAGTATTGTCTGGGGCGGTTTGCCAAAGAAATCATGCACATCAAGGTCAATGGGTTTGTTGCCGGCTTTGGGGTCATCAAAAACAAGGCGGTGATCAGAACCGGCTTCGCCAACATCGTAAAAAGGCGCCCGTTCGCGTTCAGAAATCATCTGGATCAGTTCCAGGTCTTTTTCATGCATTACCAGCCCCATGCGCTCCTGCGATTCGTTGCCGGCCAGGTCCCTGGGCGAGAGAGTGGGATCGCCAATGGGTAGTTTGTTCATGTTCACCTTACCGCCGGTGGCTTCAATCAGTTCGCTGATGGAATTCAGGTGGCCGCCGGCGCCGTGGTCGTGGATGGAAACCACAGGGTTTTCTTCGCTTTCGGCCATAGCGCGGATTACATTGTATACCCGTTTCTGCATCTCGGGGTTGGAACGCTGCACAGCATTCAGTTCAATCTGATTGGCATATTCGCCCGTGGCTACCGATGAAACCGCCCCGCCTCCCATTCCGATACGGTAATTGTCTCCGCCCATCACGATGATGCGGTCGCCGGGTTTGGGCAGGTCTTTCATGGCGTCATTTCTCCTTGCGAACCCAACGCCACCGGCCAGCATGATCACCTTGTCGTAACCAAATGCCTTACCGTCTTCCTGGTGTTCAAAAGTAAGGACGCTTCCGCAGATCAGTGGCTGCCCGAACTTGTTGCCAAAATCGCTGGCGCCGTTTGAAGCTTTGATGAGGATATCAAGCGGGGTCTGATACAGCCATTTTCTTTCAGCATATGCAAATTCCCAATCCCGTGACTGATCAAGACGCGGATAGGAGGTCATATACACCGCCGTGCCGGCCAATGGCATGCTGCCTTTGCCACCAGCCATGCGGTCGCGGATTTCGCCGCCGCTGCCGGTGGCAGCCCCGTTAAAAGGCTCTACCGTTGTAGGGAAATTATGTGTTTCGGCTTTGAGCGACAGCACTGTTTCAATGTCTTTCACCCCAAAGTATCCGGGAATGTGTTGATAAGCCGGTGCAAACTGTTCGACAAGCGGGCCTTGCACAAAAGCCACATTGTCGCTGTAAGCTGAAACGATAAATCCCGGATGCAACTTGCTGGTCTTTTTGATGAGTTGGAACAAGGTTTCATCCATTGGTTTCCCGTCAATGATGAATTTACCGTTGAATATTTTATGCCGGCAATGCTCGGAGTTTACCTGGGAAAAACCGAACACTTCGCAATCGGTTAGGTTACGTCCGATTCGCTTACTCAATTCTTCAAGATAAACTACTTCTTCCTGACTGAGTGCAAGCCCGTGTTCCAGGTTATAATTGCCAATATCGGTAACGAGCTGTAAAGGCTCAGCCTGGTGTTCGATATGAAAGATATTTTGATCGAGGCCGCGGTAAAGTTGTTGCAGCATCACATCGTAACTGACTTTGTCATCCGCCTGAATTGTAAATTCCTCGATTCGTTCAATGCCTTTGATTCCCATGTTTTGTGTGATCTCCACGGCATTGGTGCTCCAGGGCGTGATCATTTCCCTGCGCGGGCCAATGAAAAAGCCCTCAAGCTTCTCCTTTTCAATAAGTTTTGCCTGGCCAAAAAGCCAGGATAGTTTTTCAATGTCATCGGGATTTATATTGCCCTTTTTTGCAACGGCATAATATATTGGTGAACGGCCCTGAAAGAAAATGATCATGGTAGTGGTATTAAGTGGCAAAGGTAAAAAGAATGTGTTAATGTGTTCGTGTGCTCAAGTGCTTGCTTTGAAATGTGAGGCACGGGTATATTATACCGGGGTTCAGTTGATAATGAGAAAAAAAGCCGCTGCACGAATGCAGCGGCTTTTTAAAAGTTGAGTAAAGCACGGTATTACCTTACAATCATTTTACGGGTAACAGCCTGGTCACCGGTTTTAACTGTATAGAAATACAAACCGGGCGCATAGCCGTTCATGTCTAGTCTCACAAGGTGTGAGCCCGGGTTCAGGTAACCCATTGACTGGGTTTGAACATTCTGACCCATAATGTTGAAAACTTCAACGGATACCAGGCTGCGACGGTTCAGATCAATGCTGAACTGTGTGGTTCCGGTAACAGGGTTGGGATAGTTCTGCGAAACGGCAAAAGTCTTTTCCCTTACTGTAATAGGTTCGTTGCCAACAATATAAAAATCAGACTCATTCAGAACAAAGTCAGCAATATACTTAAACTGAACCGGATTGATCGGGTCGCCGCCGGCAATGGTTTGATACATAAAAGGAACAGTATAATCCATGCCATTGGTTAACACATAATATGAAGCGGTTCCCATATAAGCTTCGAGCCAGCCTTCTGAAAGATAGGTAACATTGAAAACTTCGGTATAGGTATAAGGCTCTTTTGACATGTCAAAACCAACACACCAGATATCGGGCATGATGTTGTCAGTTACATCGGTAAAATCGGTATCAAGCCATGAGAGGAACATTTTACTTCCATCCATGGTTGTTGAAATTTGTGAGCGGCTGTCTTCGCTGATTTCACCCCAGGTGCCACGGAAAGTTTTGTTATGTGTAATATGCTTTGCAATAAATGTTTCAGCCTGGTCAAGCGAATAGATATGGAAAGTGGCGCCATAACCACCGCTGGCGATGATTGAATAGGCAGTTCCACCGTGGATACCGCCAACACCAATTGTAACACTGATGTGTGGGTTGCCGAACATATCTACAGCGAGGTCGTGGTCAAATGCAGTTTGGTAAACCACTGAATCGCGATGTACCTGATCGGGCTCTACCCAGAACTCATTCCACTGCTCATCGGTAAGGTAATATTTAATCTCGGGTAAGCCGGTGGGGCCACTGAGGTGAACAGCAATGGGATCGCTCCAGGTTTGTCCGCCATCGGTGGTTTTTAAAAGAACGGGGTAGTAGGCAAGGCCTGCAGCCCATTCCCAGCCACCGTTGTCCCAAATCATGGAAATGTATCCGGTCATGCCATCGGGGGCAAAGGCAATTTTTTCATCGGCAGCAGCTCTGCCAGGTTCTCCAACATAGCCAGGAACCGGAAGAAGCGATTGAGTGTATTCGAAGTCATTGGTTGCCGCGTTGAAAACGCCTTTTGTAAAAATAAGATTGCCGGAATACTGGTTGTTTAAGCCATCAATTACAGCACATTCAAAAACCCAAATGTCGCCGGTAACCGGATTAATGGTCATGGCCGATGGAACGTTCTGCCTGAAATCGCCCTGTGTTGAGAAGTCGTGCTGTGTAGGAGCGGCTGATTGATTGATCAGATGTGCGCCCATTCCATATCCGCCCCAGCTTCCGCCGTTTGTGCCGTTAAGTGTTGGGCCAAAGTAGGAGTAAACAGCGTTTGCAGGGTTGGTATTGCCTTCAGGATTGTAGATTACGCCCTGGGGATAACGTGCATTTGCAGCACCTGCGAGGGTAGGGTTGTAAACCTGGATGTTGTTTGTCCATGTCCATCCGCCGTCGGTTGAAAGGTCATAAGCCAGGTATCCGCTTCCGGGAGGGATGGCCATACGGTGTGTAACTGCAACAGTGTTGATGTCGTCATCGGCCCAGATAGCGGTACGTCCGCCATTATAGAGCCCGTAAGCATTGCCGGAAGTTCCGATTTCAATCACCGTAACAATGTTTCCGGCTTTGTTCACGTTGGTGGGTTTCTCAGGAAGCTGGAATGCACTGACAACCGGAGTACGGTTGATGAGACTTTCCTGAATGTTACGAACAGGCTCAATTTCTGGTTTTACATCTGCCTTGATGCTGTAATTCTGTGCAGTAACAGCGAACATAGCTACCGCTGATACTGCTAAGAGTAGTAATTTTTTCATACGCTAAAAATTTTTGGTTATTAATTCACGCCCCAAAGATAACCAATCTTTCAATGAAAACAACATTCTTTACCCAATTCCTGATTTTTTTTTGCCTTTGCATGCATCATCCCAAACGACCAATAAAAAAAGCTCTTTCAAATATAGTGTAATTTACATCTTTGGCATATTTTTGCAATATGATCATCAACCAAATCACGGTTTTACTTCAGAAAGACCTTAATCTGGAACTGAAAAGGCCATTTTTATTCAATGGTATGCTGTTGTATCTGGTTTCAACGGTCTTTGTATGCTATCTTGTTTTTGATGGCATCGTAGATACCAAAACCTGGAATGCGCTCTACTGGATTATCCTCCTGTTTGCAGCGGTAAATTCAGCAGGAAGAAGTTTTTCGGAAGAATTTTCACGGCGTCACCTTTATTATTATACACTGGCCGGCCCTACAGCATTTATCATTGGCAAAATGCTATACAACGTTCTTTTGCTCACTATTCTTTCGTTGCTGGGGTTCCTTGCATTTATGGTATTTTTGGGGTTTCCCGCTGAAAGCAAAAGCATGTTTCTGCTTGCGGCTGTGGCCGGCAGTATCGGACTGGCCCTGCTTTTAACGCTTGTTGCCGGGATTGCTGCCAGGGCCGAACATAATTTCACCCTCATGGCCATACTCAGCTTCCCCATTGTTCTTCCCAAGCTTTTGATCCTGATCAACCTCACCCAAAACGCCCTGTACGAAGCGCAATGGTCCCTGGCCATCAAACCGCTGATCGCTTTGCTGGCAATGTACTTTCTCATTATTGTACTAGCTGTTGTGTTGTTCCCTTATTTATGGAAGGAATAAAAAGAAAATGATCGCTCATTATAAATGGATATATAAAGCCGTGGCCATCGTTTTGCTGACGTATGCTTTGTTGGCCGGTCTTACAGTGAAACTGCCCTATGAGCTTCCGGTAATATACGAAAGCATCCGGAACCTGTTTTATCATGTAGGCATGTGGTTTACCATGCTGTTTGTTTTTCTTATCAGCTTTATTTACAGCCTGCGGCATTTGAAAGGGTTTAATCCTGATCACGATCGTGTAGCTGCGCAAGCAGCGCAGATAGGGCTTGTATTTGGAATGCTGGGTATTTTCACCGGCATGTTCTGGGCCAATGCCACCTGGGGTGCGCCCTGGGTTCGCGACCCAAAACTAAATGGCGCTGCCATGAGCCTGCTCGTTTATTTTGCCTATATTGTTCTGCGTTCATCCATTGCCGACGAAGAAAAAAAAGCCAGGATTTCTGCTGTATACAACATTTTTGCATTTATTCTTGCCATCATCTTTATCGGGGTTTTGCCACGGATTTCGGGTGATTCGCTGCATCCGGGCCAGGCAGGGAGCCCTCTGACTGTTGCCGGATTAGACCCTTCGCTTAGGGCTATTTTCTACCCTGCAGTGCTTGGCTGGATATTGCTGGCAGTGTGGATTCTGGAAATAAAAGTGCGTATGAGCCGTTTGCACAACACATTAACCGAACGCGACTATGATTGATGAAAATAAAATGTATGCTGTGATCGCGGTTTTGCTGATCATCTTGCTTGGTTTGTTTGTTTATCTGATAAGCATTGACCTGAAACTACGAAGGCTTGAAAAACGCCATCGGGAACCCGGTATAGATAATGAATCTGATACAGCATCAAAAATCAAGAACGAACCATGAAAACCAGTCACATTATTGCTATCCTGGCTGTGGCCATCATCACCGGCATCATTATTACAACCTTTTCAGGTTCGGGAACTTATTCCCATTTCCAGGAAGCATTTGAACATCCGGGCCGTGATTTCCACATCATCGGAACCCTGAACACAGCCAAACCGCTTGAGTACGACAGCCGTATTGACCATAACCTGTTTGCTTTTTATATGTTTGACCAACACGGCAAGGAATCCAGGGTAGAATACCGGGGTGCCAAACCACAGGATTTTGAAAAGTCGGAACAAGTTGTCATCATCGGGAACGCAGGACAGGATGTATTTCATGCAAAGCAGCTCTTGCTAAAATGCCCAACCAAATATAACGAGGAAGGCCTGCCTCAGGAATTTGACGAAGCAGCTTATTAGGAAGACCCAAGACCCAAATTCCAAATTCCAAACCCAAAGCCCAAAATCAAAGAAGACAAGGAGACAAGGGGATGGGGAGAGTTGGAGAAAAATCATGGTACATTTACAAAAAATTCCCAATTAACTATTTCATTACTCCATCACTGCACCAACCAACCAATTAACCAATCAACAAATCAACCAATTAACCAATCAACCAATTAACCATCCCGTCCCGATAGCTATCGGGAGCTATCGGGAAACCAATTAACAATCAACCAAACACATCTCCCTCACTCCAAACAGCAACACTGCATCACAGTATAACAGCAACACTGCATCACAGTATAACAGCAACACAGCAACACTGCATCACAGTATAACGGTAACACTGTATCACTGTATCACTTAAAATCTTATCTTTGCAAAAATCTTCCTCTGAACACTATTGTTCAACTTCTAAATATTTTCAGTTATGACAAAGACGATCACCGCTCAGCGAGCGATGGAACTTGAAGACCAGTTTGGAGCCCACAATTATCATCCCCTGCCTGTGGTAATTTCCAGAGGTGAGGGGCCATTTATGTGGGATGTAGACGGAAAACGTTATTACGACTTCCTCTCAGCTTATTCGGCAGTTAACCAGGGACATTGCCACCCCGCCATCATCAATGCACTTATTGAACAGGCAAAAACCCTTACCCTCACTTCTCGGGCGTTCTACAACGATGCCCTGGGAGTTTTTGAGGAGTTTGCCACAAAGTACTTCGGTTTCGATAAATTGTTGCCAATGAATACGGGCGCCGAAGGAGTGGAAACAGCCATTAAACTCACCCGTAAATGGGCATATGAGAAAAAAGGCATTCCTGAAAACCAGGCAAAAATCATCATTTGCGAAAGCAATTTCCATGGCCGTACCACTACCATCGTGAGTATGTCAACCGATCCGGATGCACGCAAAAACTTCGGGCCTTATACCCCGGGTTTTGAAATTATACCTTATAATAATGTTGATGCGCTTGCTAAAGCTTTGGAAGATCCGAATGTAGCCGGCTTCATGGTTGAACCCATACAGGGCGAAGCCGGAGTTTTTGTTCCCGACGAAGGCTATCTGGCCAAATGCAGCGCCCTTTGCAAGGAAAAGAACGTGCTCTTCATCGCCGATGAGGTTCAGACCGGCATTGCCCGCACTGGCCGTTTACTTTGCTGCGACCACGAAAACGTTCGCCCTGACATCCTGATCCTGGGCAAAGCCCTCTCAGGCGGGGTTTATCCGGTTTCAGCCGTTCTGGCCGACGATGAAATTATGCTTTGCATTAAACCAGGCCAGCATGGCAGCACCTTTGGCGGAAACCCCATTGCTGCAAAAGTAGGCATGGCCGCCCTCCAGGTTGTAAAAGATGAGAACCTGGCAGAAAGAGCAGAATACCTGGGTAAAATTTTCCGCGAAGAATGTGCAAAAATTCAATCCGATATGGTTCAGCTCATACGCGGCAAGGGTTTGCTGAATGCCATTGTGATTAAACCCAAAAACGGCAAGGAAGCATGGGATGTGTGTATAAAAATGGCCGAGAACGGTTTGCTTGCCAAACCCACTCACGGACACATTATCCGCTTTGCCCCTCCCCTTGTGATCACCGAAGAACAACTCCGCGATGCCATCAGGATAATCCGCGAATCAATTGAATCGTTTAACTAATAACGATTTTGAATAAAACCCGATCCCTGCCGGTGTGCAAACCTGGCAGGGATTTTTTTCATATCCCAAAAGCTTTGCGAATCGTTTCCACGAAATCGAGCTTTTCCCAGGCAAAGAATTCTACTGATTTTTTTACGCTTTTGCATTTGCTGCCGTTTCCAGCCGGCTCGCCGGTTTCGGGGTTATAACATACGTCTACTTCGGCGGTGAAAGGATCGCGGCCAAAGTGACCATATGAAGCCGTTGGCAGATAGATAGGATTCTTTAAGCCAAAACGGTTGATGATGGCAAAGGGCCTCAAATCAAAAATATCTTTTATGATTCCGGCAATGGCGCCGTCGCTGAGAATCCTGCCACTTGCATCCTTCACTTTTGCGGTTCCGTAAGTGTTCACATTTAAACCTACCGGCTGCGGAACGCCAATTGCGTAGGCCACCTGTACAAGCACCTCGTTGGCAATGCCCGCGGCAACCATATTTTTGGCGATGTGCCTGGTGGCATAAGCTGCGGAACGATCCACTTTGGATGCATCCTTGCCGCTGAAAGCGCCTCCGCCATGGGCGCCCCTGCCACCATAGGTGTCAACAATGATCTTTCGGCCGGTAAGTCCGGTATCGCCGTGCGGACCGCCTATCACAAATTTCCCGGTTGGGTTTACAAGCAGGCGGAAATCGCTGTCGAAAAGCTTTTTGACATGTTCCGGCAGGGTATTGGCTCTCTTCACCCTTGGAATCAAAACTTTATGAATATCGTTTTCGATTACTTCGCGCATTTTTTCGTCACTGTCAAAAGGATCGTGCTGGGTAGATATCACAATGGTGTCAATGCGTTGAGCAACGTGATTTTCGTCGTACTCAATGGTTACCTGCGATTTGGAATCGGGGCGCAGGTAGCGCATTTCTTTGCCTTCTTGCCGGATGGCAGCCAGTTCCTGAAGGAGAACATGCGAAAGTTCGAGGGGCATGGGCATATAATTTTCCATTTCGCGCGTTGCATAGCCAAACATCATACCCTGATCGCCGGCACCCTGCTCTTCGTCGCTGGCACGAATAACCCCCTGGGCAATATCAGGGCTTTGCTCGTGAATTGTTGATATGACACCGCAACTGTTGTACTCAAAGCAATACTCGCCTTTGGTATAGCCTATTTTCTTAATTGTGTTACGGGCAACATCCTGTATATCAATATAACTTCTTGTGCGCACTTCGCCGCTGCAAACCACCAGGCCGGTGGTGACAAGGGTTTCGCAGGCTACTTTTGATTCAGGGTCGTGCCTGAGAAATTCATCAAGCAAGGCATCGGAGATCTGATCGGCAACTTTATCGGGATGCCCTTCCGAAACCGATTCGGATGTAAACAGGTAGTTCATTTCAGTTATTTATAATAAAACTAAATAAGCGGCAAAAGTAAACTTTTTTGATGGATGCGCTCTCAAAACCCCAACAGAAAAACACCCTCCAAATCATTCATTGCTCATTGCTCATTACTCATTGCCCGTCAGGCTTTGAAACACTTGTTCCAGTTTTTGCTGTTGCTTTTGCATGGAAAGAACCGAAAGCTTATTTTCTACCGCAAACTGAAAAATCTCCGGGCGGATATCGTCATCAGATCCTGAAAGCAAATGATAAACATTTGATGAAGGGTTTCTTACTTCGAGGGTTCCTGGAATGGTTGCAAGCAGTTTTGTATCAATTGCCTTATCAAACTCAACAATAACAAGCGATTCCTTTCCGCTGATCCCGGCAAGCTTCGAAACCGAATCATCAGCAACGATCCTGCCCTTATCAATGATAATCACCCTGTCGCAAACAGCTTCTACTTCCTGCATAATGTGGGTAGACAGCATTACGGTTTTCTTTTTCCCAATCTCCCTGATCAGCTGGCGTATGTCGCGAAGCTGGTTTGGATCGAGGCCTGAGGTGGGTTCATCAAGTATGAGAACTTCCGGATCATGGATCAAGGCCCCTGCCAGGCCGGTGCGTTGCCTGTAGCCTTTTGACAGCTGCCCGATTTTTTTGTTTTGCTCAAGTCCGAGCCCGGTAATTTCAATCATTTCTTCAATACGCGCCCCGCTTTTCTTGCCAAGATTGTGTATGCCGGCCAGAAAACCAAGGTATTCCTTCACATACATATCGAGGTAGAGCGGATTGGTTTCGGGCAGGTAACCCACTCTTTTTTTCACTTCGTTGAACTCTTCCTGCACATCATATCCGCAAACCAGGGCTTCGCCTGCACTGGGCGGAATAAAACAGCTGAGAATCTTCATCATGGTAGATTTTCCAGCCCCGTTAGGACCCAGAAAACCAGTGATTTCACCCCCGGATATTTTAAAACTTACATTGTTCAGGGCTTTCTGTTCTCCGTAAAGCTTGCTGATGTGCCGGGCTTCTATTGACATAGTGTTAAGATATTAATCCAGTATTTGTGGCAAAATTAGTCATTTCAGGGCATTTATCGGTTAGCGTCAGCGATATGGAAACAGAAAAGCATTACCTTTGGGTTCAGAAAGTAAGGATTGGCGGCAGAATATAAAATCGCGGGAACGATTCACTGAAACAACAAATAGCTTTTATTATGAAACAATTATTGATCCTGGTAATGGCTCTGGGGGCAGCAGGCTGCTTGCGGATTGATCCGGTGCATCAGATGATGAATGCCGAATGGATTGACCTCTCGCACGATTTTGACGAACACACCATTTACTGGCCTACCAACAAGCCTTTTAAAAAGGATACGGTCTTTTACGGCCAAACCGAAAAAGGGTATTTTTATGCCTCGTTCATATATTCAGCCGAAGAGCATGGCGGAACCCATTTTGACGCCCCCCTTCACTTTGGAAATCCCAACAGTAAAACGGTGGAACAGATTGGCCTTCGCCAACTCATGGGGCCGGGAGTAGTGGTAAATGTTTCAGAAAAAGCGCTCAAAAACCGCGATTACCTCATTGGTATAAGCGATTTGCTTGAGTGGGAAAGCGCAAACGGGAGAATGCCCGACCGCGGCATTGTACTGCTTTACACCGGTTATAGCCGTTTCTGGCCCGACCCGCTGAAATACACAGGCACAGAGCTTACAGGCAGCGAGGCTGTTCCTTTCCTGCATTTTCCCGGCCTTGATCCGGAAGCAGCCCGATGGCTGGTTGGGAACAGAAACATAAACGCGGTTGGGCTGGATACGCCAAGCATTGACTATGGCCAATCTGCTGATTTCATGGCACACCGCATCCTGTGCGATGCCGGAATCACCATTTATGAAAACCTCACCAATCTTGAACTGCTGCCACCGGGTGGAAGCTTTATCATTGCCTTGCCGATGAAAATAAAAGGAGGCAGCGGTGCTCCATTGCGGATTATTGCGATGTTGCCGTAAGGCCCATTGGAATGTTAATCTTATATTTCCAGGTTTCTACGTACGTGAGGGATCGTTTTTTTGTGATGCCCGCCCGAACGTACCGTTCAGTACGAGAGGGCAGTCATGATAGTTCCGTCCCTTGAGGCTGTCTCAAAAGCCTGAATCATGCCGGGCGCTGAGCTTTTCGAAGCGCCTAACAGTTTGAAATTCAGCTGGTCGTTTCGTCAAACTCAACGACCTGCTGAGACTTATGAGACAGCCTCAAGGTGTTCAGGTATTGCCAACCGGCCCTTGGTGAGCGAAGCTGCTGACTGCCGGCCTACAACCACGCGAAATGCCTTTCCCTGGAATAAAAAAATCAGAGTCCCTGGTTTCCTTTTAACCATTGTATCAGCGCATTCAAATCAAAGTTTCCGTCATTCGTCGCAATTTGTTGCCGCAAAAGGGCCGCAGAAAATACTTTTGCAGAAATTAATTTCTAATAAATACCCGGGATCATCATGACAAATACAATCATCAGATTAATGACAATTGCGCTGCTGTGTTTTTGTGGATCAGTGAAGGCAGAGTCTGCTGAAGTTAAATTGAATGACCCTCAGGATGAATCAACTGAGAGGTCTTTCCATAAGGGTAGCTGGCCTGAATTCCTGCATATGCGGATGCTTGATTTCGTAGAAGAAAACAACATCCCCAACGCCGTGATTGCATTGGTTGCTGATGATGAGATCCTTTTTCTGCAAGGTTATGGTGCCGCAAATATGGAATCCGAAATACCGGTTGATGCTGCAAAACATCTGTTCCGAACCGGTTCGGTAGCCAAAATATTTACATGGACTGCCATTATGCAGCTATATGAGCAAGGTTTGCTTGATCTCAAAACCGACATCAACTACTACCTTGACTTTGAACCAAATCACAGAATTCTTTACAAAACCCAACAACCTGAACCCATTACGCTCAGCCATCTGATATCGCACAGCGCCGGTTTTGAGGATGTTTTACAGGGATTATATAGTTTTGACCCACAACCTTCTCTGAAAGAATATCTCGGGGAAAATTCACCTGCGCGGATTTATCCTCCGGGGGAGGTAATGGCTTACTGCAACTACGGAACTACACTTGCAGGCTATATTGTGCAACAGGTTAGTGGATTAAGCTTCGATGAATATGTAAGGAAACATATTTTCGAACCCCTTGGTATGAACAGCAGTAGTTTTGTTCAACCCCTTCCGGCAAAGCTGGAAGCAGATCTGGTTACTGCGTACCGCTATGTGGATGGCGAATATCTACCGGGAAAATTTGAACACATGCCCGCACCGGCCGGCGGATTAAGCACTACTGCCCTTGATATGGCTAAGTTCATGATTGCCAGCCTGAATCATGGAAGCAACGAGGCAGGGTGTTTTCTCAAACCTGAAACCCTCGAAAAAATGCACTCAACATTGTTTCAATTTCATCCATGCCTTGCAGGTATGGCACATGGTTTAATGGTGTCAGAATACAAAGGGCACAGGATAGTGCAGCACTCGGGCAGCAGCAGCGTGTTTGATGCGGGTTTGTATTTATTGCCGGGTTTGAATACAGGAATTTTCATCGCCTACAGCGGAGGCGGCTACGACGGCCATATTAAAATCTTCAGGAACTTCATGGATGAATTCCTGGCGGATGATTTAACGGCATTATCAGACCCTGAACCCATTTTCACCACTGATCTGAAATCCCTGAAAGGTGAATACCACCAAAGCCGGAAAACATTAACAAATTCAAACCGTATGCTAAACCTGGTCATGGGGAGCCTTCACCTTGGTGTTAATGATCAGGGTCAAATTGTGTTCAACCTATATGATCAGGATTATGTTTTTGAAGAAATTACACCCGGAGTTTACCGCAGCACAAAAGTCAACACCGGCTACCCTTTCGGGCCCATGGATTATTTGATGGCAACAAAATCGCCCGACGGCAGGCTGATGCTTGTCACGGATGGCCCTATGACCTACATCAAAGCACGCTGGTATGAAGCGGCCCTTTTTGCCGGGTTGATTTTCGTTCCGGTTATTTTGCTTGCTGCCGGTAGTTTATTATTCTTTCTCGGAAGATTTATTTACAGAATAATTGACGGAAGGTCTCAGCAAAACAACAGGCCTGCTCGCCTTCTCAATCGCATCATCATCGCTCATGCTGCTTCGCTGCTCGGATTACTGATATTGTTTTTGGCTTCAAATGAGCCTCATCCGGTGCATCTGCTGCCTGAATCCTTCTTCAAACCAAATCCTGCATTGGATTTCATACTTACGCTCATCACTTATATCATCGCCGGACTGGGATTACTGGCTGCTTGGTTTACTATTGCCAGTTGGAAGCAGAATGCAGGGTTTTCAAGAATTTATTACAGCGCCTATGCTCTTTGGTCGGCAGGCCTGATCTGGTTTTTTTGGTTTTATAATTTACTGGCATAGTGATATGTGATCCTACAACTACAATCGAAATCCGACAAAAGTGATAAACATGATAATATTTGATAAGCATAGCATCGAAACCATTGCACGGGTTATGGCTGACAGTTTTCTGGAGGACCCGATGAACTTAGCACAGCTTGAAGGTATCAAAAACCCGGAAAAACTCCTGAAAGCACATTCCTTACTACATGCTCGCTATGCTGTTAAGTGCAGCAGTTTAAGTATTTTAAGCACAGATGCCAGGGCATTTATGATTGGTTTCGACAGCAATAACGAAAAGAAATTAAAGGACAGGGTGCTGATGGCGAGGATTCTGCTGAGCACTATAATATCCTTGGGTTTCAAAGATTTGAAAAAAATGATGGCCAACATGAAGAAAAACGGCAAAGTACTCAGTTTTGGCTGGTACAAAGAGTTTATCAACGGGCGGCATTACCGTATCAAGATCATTGCTATTGATAAAGAACTGCGTGGCACAGGTGCTTTTCGTAAACTCATCACTCCGGCAATTGAATTTGCAGATCGTGAAAAAATTCCTATGGTGCTCGAAACACATAATCCCTCAAACATTGGCCTGTATGCTCATTTTGGCTTTGAGCTGGTAAAAACCATTCAATCAGATGAAACGCCGATTGAACAGTATTGTATGATCAGGCATCCGAAGCAATAAATCTAACTTCAAATCATTAAATTACAATACAATATGACTAAAAACATTCTACTACTTTTAATATTAACAACTCTTTCTCTGCTATCAGCCATGACACAAACATCTCACAAAATCCTCAACCCCTTTAGTATTGACATTGACCCCATGGAGCGATTGATGCTGGTGAATTTTGAAAAAGACCCCGATACGCTTTATGTCGGGTTCGAACCACAGGTTTTTAATGATGAAATCAATGGAACCGGCCACCTTGTTATTGGCTGGCGTGTTGACGGGAAAGTGGATGTTTATCATCAGCCGGGTTTAACGCTTAATCCTGAAAAGTACTCAATTGCCGGTAAAGGGCTGGCGCATATGCTTGAAAGAGAAATGCCCGAAGCGTTATTTGAAATTACTGATTCCGGCATTCATGCATTTTATGAGTTTTCTGACATTCATAACCGCCTGGTTCGTTTCAGCATCAGAGAGAACAATCCCCGCAAACGCAATCCATTCGGGTTGATCGCACCCATGGGCCATGCCGCAGAAAGCCCTTCAGCCCTGCCACTAGTGATCCTGCACGACTTTTATTTTGTGAGGAAAAAACACACAGAAATCAGCATCTCCATTGGCGACAGGCTGCACCGTCACGACATACTCCCTATCCGTATGGATGGCACAAAAATGACATTTCTGCGATACAGTCCCGATTTGTATGTTGCAGGTATAAACCCGGCTTAGGAGGGTGAACTAAAGCATTTCAAAGCAAACCCTGGCTGGAACGCCATCAACGAAGAATCACAGATTGATATTCGTATGATGAACGGGCTTCCGGCAATTAGCGGGCTGAAGCAACGGCATCGTGAACATGTGCTTAACATGAGTTTTGAACCGGCTTTCCCGGATATCGCCTCAATGAAAAGCAATTCAGAAGCATCTGGAGTATTTGAAATTGAAGGCCATCATTCAACGGGAAGGATTGAAGGGGTTTACACTGTGAAAAAAAGCGATCATGAAACCCACATCACCATGATCCCCTCAAAAGGCTGGGTTCCAAAACCCGATCGTTTCTCACTGCGCTTTTTATACCGGGTGGCAAAAGTGTTCAGGCATTGGCCCAAAACCTATATCTGGGAAGCTGCGATCATTGAGGATGGCGACAGCTTTTATATGCAATCAGGCTGGAAGCGGACAGGAAGGTGAGACAAGCTCAAAGCTTAAAGTTCAAAATCTAAAATTCAAAATAAATCAGAAATCGGAAATCCGAAATCCCATTCCTATAGCTATCGGGACTCCAATACTGCATCACTGCATCACTGCATCACTATCTCCAACATCCTTCCCCTCCATCTCATCCATCACATATCCAGGGCCTTTGGGTGTGCCGGTTTTGTGGGCGGCTTTGGCGATCATGTGGGTGGCTATGGGGGCGGTGAAGATCACAAATAATACAACCATGAGTGCTTCGATCCACACTATCCATTCAACATAGATGATGGAAACAGCGCCCAGCATCAGAATGGCGCCCAGCGAGGCAGCCTTGGTGATGGCGTGCATGCGCATGTAAACATCCGAAAGCCGAACCACGCCTATGGCGGCAATCAGCATAAACAACGAGCCTGAAATAAGCAGTATGGCAGCAATCCATTCAATCATTTTTCCATCCTCCTGATTAAAAATTTCGCAAAAGCAACATTACCCATAAATACCAGCAGCGCTATGGCCACCGCAACATTAAGAAAAACCGTTTGGCCGGTTGCCAGGATGTAAGTAATGATCAACCCGATGGATAGAGATGCCACCAGGTCCATAACCACAATCCGGTCGGGCAGGCTTGGGCCGGTGAGCAGGCGGTACATGCCCATGAACAAGCCAATGGTCAGGCAGAAAAAGCTAAAATAAATAGCAAATGTAAGAACCGCTGATGTCTGGATTTCCATAGTTATATTTTTTCAAAGATTCCTATAAATATTCCTTATGAAAGGATTTTTCGCCACGAAGTCACGAAAGGCACTAAGTTTCACTATGTGCAACTTACTTATTATAAATTCTTTGTGGTTCTTCCGATAGCTATCGGAAGAGTCTTGGTGTCTTAGTGGCATAATCTAATTTTTTATAAGACAATTAAGATGCTTGCGCTTAGGATTATTGTATTTTATGACCCAAGCCAGTTCGTATCATCAATCAAATATTTCTGCAATTTTTCGCTCCAGCTCATTTTTCATTTTGCTGATAAATTCTTCCTTGTCATGCAGATACATGGCATGAATGTAAATCTTCTTTTTGTCGGCGCTCATGTCCATCGTCAAGCTGCCTGGGGTCATCGAGATCAGGTTTGCATAGGCAATAATGGCCGTATCGCTTTTCAGGTCAACGGGCACTTCCACTATGCCGGGTTTCGACAGGTCTTTGGGTGTGATGATGTCGTAAGCCACGTAAAGGCTCGATAAAAACAATTCCTTCAGGTAGTAAAATATAAAAATCACTAACCTGTAGATCCTCACCATGAATTTTAATACGCTGCGCATGTTTGATTGGTTAATTGGTTAATTGGTTGATTGGTTGATTGGTTAATTGGTTAATTAGTTTCCCGATAGCTATCGGGATATGATATTCGTACTTCATATTTATCTTCCTAAAACAGCATTAATATAAATCTGCGGATCAACCATCTGCCGGCCTGCATCCATGGCAACTTCCATGACAGGCCCGGCAAATACGCCCAGCAGGATCACTGCTACAGCCAGCAATGCAGTGGCTATAAGTGTTGAGGGATGAACCTTGCCATCTCTCTGCTTCACTTCTTCAGGTTCTTTTTTCCAGTAGGCCTCGTTCCATATCTTTACCATCGAAAAGAGGGTGAACAAACCCGTTAAGATCGCCACGGCAGTGATAAAATACTGCTGGGCTTCAAAACCTCCCTTGATCAGGAAGAATTTTCCAAAAAATCCCGGCAAGGGCGGAATTCCGGCCAGCGACATGGCAGGGATGAAAAAGAGCAGCGCCAGTAATGGACTGGCTTTATACAAACCGCCCAGGTATTTCAGGTCGTAACTGCCCGATCGCTGGTAAACCAATCCACCGGCCAGGAAAGTATTGGTTTTTGAGAGCATGTTATGGATCGTAAAATAAATAGCGCCCGCAATTCCGGCCACGGTAAAAATGCCCAGCCCCATCACCATATAACCCACCTGGCTGATGATGTGGAAGGATAATATTTTGCGAATATCAAACTGCGAAGCCGCCATCAGCACGCCAATGAACATGGTGAGGCCTGCCAGCACCAGGATGAATATTTGCCAGAACTGCTGATCAAAGACCACAAAAAGGCTGTAGAACCTGAACATGGTGTAAACGCCCACCTTGGTGAGGGTCCCTGCAAACAAAGCCGTTATGGCTATGGGTGGCGTGTGATACGAAGCAGGCAGCCAGAAAAAGAAAGGAACCAGCGCCGATTTCACACTGAATGCAATGAAGAACAGCATCAGTGCCCCGTTTATGTAAGAACCTTGTTCCCAGTTGCGCATTTTATCGGCGAGGTCGGCCATGTTCAGGGTTCCGGCCAGGCCATAAAGAATACCGATGGCGGCCACAAACAGGATGGATGCCACAAAGTTAATGGTAACATATTTGATGGAACCGCGCAATTGCTCCGAACTTCCTCCCAGGGCAATGAGCACAAACGAGGAAGTGAGCATCACCTCATACCACACATACAGGTTGAAAATATCACCGGTAATAAAAGCGCCGTTCACACCCATCAGCAGGCCGAATGAAAGCGGATAATAGCCGGCAGTCTGTCTTTCCTTATCAATGAAGCCGGGAGAATATATCATTACGATGACCGCCACAAAAGAGGTAGTGAGCATCATGATTGCCGAAAATGTGTCGGCAACCAGGCTGATGCCAAAGGGCGCTTTCCAGGAACCGGGTTGCAGGGTCATGATGCCATGCTGGTATATATCCTGAAGGATCAGGAAACTCAACACAGTAAGCCCGATGCTTGCAATCAGGCTGAAAGTTTGCTGAAAAACCAGCAGGCGGCGCGTAAACATCAGCACCACCATGAACAGCAAGGGAAGTATGATAGGTAAAGCCAGCGTCATAATTATTCGTTTTCAGCAAGTTCGTCGAAATCAACAGTTTTGGTAACCTTATAAAACCTGTAAATCAGGGTGAGGGCAAAAGCCGTTACGCCCAGCCCGATCACTATGGCCGTGAGAATAAGCGCCTGTGGCAGGGGATCGGACATGCCAAGGGTTTCATCTACAACACCTCTGATAAAAGCAGGCTTTCCCCTGGTAAGCCCCGATGCCACAAAAATGAGCAGGTTGGTGGCATGACCAAGAAAGATCAGGCCAAGTATCAGTTTAAAGATGCTTCTGCGGAGCAGCAGATATACTGCCGAGCCATAAAGAATTCCGATAAGTAAGGCCAGTAAAATGAGCATTTCTTATTCCTCCATAATTGAAAACATGACCAACATCAGCATGCCGGCTACTGCAAAATAGACCCCAATATCGAAGATAAGTGGGGTTCCCTGTTTGATCTCAAAAAATGTTTGAGAAAAAAATGTGTACCATTCGCCAGTAAGAAATTCATTGCCAAGCAGCACCGCAGGAATTCCACTGATGACCGCTACCAGCAGGCCAAAGGCTGTAAGATTGACGGGGTTAAAATACAAGGCTTTCTGTGTCTTTTTCACGCCAAAAGCCATGGCATAAAGAATATAGGCTGCCCCCAGCATCAGTCCGCCGATAAATCCACCGCCCGGTTCGTTATGCCCTCTGTAGAGCACAATGACTGAAAGCACCAGCAATAAGGGGCGCATGTGTCGGGCAGCAATCTGTAAAACAACTGATTCCATAATTCATTAGCTTGTTTTTTTCCCTAACCGGATCATTGCATAAATTCCAATGGCGGCAATTGAAATCACCGTTATTTCGCCCAGGGTATCCAATGCCCTGAAATCAACCAGGATCACATTCACGATGTTGCGGCCAAAGGCCTCCGTATAGCTGGCTTCCTTAAAAAACCCTGAAATAGGAGCATCAAGGCTTGTGGTTCCTGCCTGCAAAACAAGCACTATAAAAAACGAACCCACAAGCGTTGCTATCAGCGCATCGCGCATGCGGTCGCCGGTGGAAGAAAAGTTCTGGTATTTTGGCAAATGATAAATCACGGTAATGGCCAGGATCACCAGCAGGGTTTCAACCATGATCATGGTGATGGCCAGGTCAACGCCGCTGTAAGCAATAAAAATGATTGTGATCCCAAAACCGATTACCCCCATCGAAATCAGCGCAATGACCCTCGAATTTGAAACAACCGCAGAGAGCGAAGCGGCAATGATCAGCACAACCACTGCTATCAGGTTCAACGGCATATCCGAGAAATTCAGTTCCAGCATGATGGGATCGGCCCGCCAGATCATTACCCACACCAGCACCGAAGCCACCGCAAAAATGGTCATCAGGTAAAACCTGTGGTAACCGTGCTGTAAGGTTTTGGTTTGCAGCTTTGTGAGAACCAAAAACTTGTCAACCAGGTGGAAGAAAATGCGGGTGAACTCCCTGCGGAAATATCTGAGGTTTATTTGGATCACGGCGGGGATTAATTTTTTGCGATTTCTGAACGCAAAATAACCACTGATAAGGGTAAGCGCACTTAAGCCAAGCACCAGGTTGAATCCGTGCCAGAGCTTGAGTTTGATGGCATCAAGACCGGGACTGATGGCTGTAATGGCGCTCGAGGTAAGCGGGTTTGCCATGGTTGACGGAAACAAACCCAACACAAAACTTGCAAGCACCAGGAAAAACGGCCCGATAATCAGCGCCAGGCTGGGTTCGGCAGGTGTTTTGGCATATTGGGGTTCCTTGCCCCAGAAAATATCAATGGCCAGCCTGAGCGAGAGAAACACCAGGATAACATTGGTAAGAAAGCCAAGCGTGAGGATAAAAACGTGAGCTTTTGGCGCTGCCACGGCGGCCTCGTAAATCAGTTCCTTTCCTAAAAATCCAAGCATAGGCGGCACTCCGGCCATGGAAACCAGCGCCAGGCTCATCACAATGGCCGCAAAAGGCATGTATTTAAAGAGGCCACCAAGCTGATTAATATCACGGGTGCCGGTTTTTTTCTCGATGTTCCCGGCCATCATAAACAAGGTTCCTTTGTAGAGTGCATGAACCAGGAGGAAGATGATGGCCGCATTGATCGCATATTCGGTTCCGGTTCCGATAAGAAGAACCAAAGTTCCCAGGGCGCTCACCGTGGTATAGGCCAGGATGCGTTTCAGGTCAACCTGGTGGATGCTGAGCCATGCGCCGGCAAACATGGTGGTAACGCCAAAAATCGTGAGTGTATAGCTCCAGATTTCGGTTCCACCCATAATGGGATTTAACCGTGCCAGCAGAAAAACACCTGCTTTAACCATGGTGGCCGAATGCAGAAATGCGCTCACAGGCGAAGGCGCGGTCATTGCGCCGGGCAACCAGAAATGAAACGGAAACTGCGCCGATTTGGTGAAAGCGCCTATGGCAATCAAAATAAATGCAGGCAAATATAAATTGCTGTTTTTGATAAGATCAGGATTACTGAGAATTACTGATAATTCATAGCTGCCGTAAGGAATGGCAAGCAAAACAAATCCACCTAATAAAGCCAGTCCGCCAAAACCTGTGATCAGCAAAGCCTGTAATGCCGAAGCCCTGGCTTCGGGCTTTTCGTGGTAATAACCGATGAGCATATAGGAACTGATGCTTGTCAGCTCCCAGAAAACAAACATGGTGATTAGGTTTCCCGAAACAACGATTCCCTGCATAGCGGTCATAAAAAGAAGCAGGTAGCCCATAAAACGGCCTTTCATGGGATAGGGCTTCATGTAGTAGTCCGCATACACCATAATAAAGGTTCCTATTCCAAGAACCAAAAGGCTGAAGAGCAGGCTGAAGCCGTCAACATAAAAGCTGAAGTTAAGGCCGATGACAGGAATCCACTCGTGGGTTTCGGTGATGACATTGCCCTGGTTGATTTCCGGAAGTAAACTGAGATAATACAAAAACCCGGCAAACGGCCAGATGGCGTAAACCCAACCGGCTGCGTTCTTCAGATATTTTCTAACAAATGGCGCTACTATTGAAACGCCGAGTAATACAATCAGAAATAATCCTGTGGTCATGATCAGGCAGATTATTAAAAAAATCCGGCATCACCGGATAATATGCAATGAACAAATCATTTGAACCTAAAACGCTATTCCTAACATCAAACCTTATCAATTTGTTTAACATTTGTGTCGGATAACCTGAAAATATAATTCATTTTCAGATATAATAAGGCAGCAACTGGCGCCATGTGATCCCAATTGCTGCCTGATTTTCGTAAGATGACAATCTATTAAAACGCTGTTGCAGCCAAAATCAAGGCTACAATTGAAACCAGTTTGAGCAGGATGTTCAATGAAGGCCCGGAGGTGTCTTTCAGCGGATCTCCAACGGTATCCCCTACTACACCTGCTTTGTGGGCTTCAGAGCCTTTGCCGTAAACTTTACCATTGTGAGAAAAGCCGCTTTCGATGAGTTTTTTGGCGTTGTCCCACGAACCGCCGGCATTGGACTGGAAAATTGCGAGTAAAACTCCTGAAACAGTCACCCCGGCAAGCAAACCACCAAGGGCTTCGGGTCCGAGCCACAGTCCGGTGATCACAGGAAAACCTACGGCAATAACTCCCGGAAGAATCATCTGGCGCAGCGCTGCCCGCGTTGAAATGGTTACGCAACGGCTGTAATCGGGGCTGCCTTCGGCTTCGTCCATTATCTTCAGGTCGTCAGCCGACCATTGTTTCATCGGCATTCCTTCATTTTTCTTCATCACCGCGAGGGCTTTTTTCAATGGTTCGATGGTTGTGAACTGATGACGCACTTCCTCAATCATATATTGCGCCGCATCACTCACGGCCTTAATAGTGAGCGCGGAGAAAACATAAGGAAGCAGGGCGCCCACAAACAAGGTGGAAATGACCACCGCCTGTGATACATCAATATTACTGATCCCGGCTGCAGTCATGTATGCGCCAAACAAGGCCAGTGCAGTCAGGGCAGCCGAGCCAATGGCAAAACCTTTACCAATTGCTGCTGTAGTGTTCCCAACGGCATCCAGTTTATCGGTTTTTTCACGAACCTCTGAGGGAAGTTCAGACATTTCGGCAATGCCGCCGGCATTATCGGATATTGGCCCATAAGCATCAACAGAAAGCTGGATTCCCAGGTTGGAAAGCATGCCCACCGCTGCGATGGCTATTCCATAGAGACCTCCCAGGTGAAATACCACCATGATGGTAACGGCTATGGTAACAACAGGAATAATGGTGGAGAACATCCCGATACCCAAACCGGAAATGATGTTGGTTGCGCTTCCGGATGTGGACTGTTTGGCAATGATCTGAACCGGTAGGTAGTTCAGCCCGGTAAAATACTCAGTAGAGTAGCCAATGATCAAACCTGCAAGCAAACCAATCAGGGCCGACATAAAGATGTTAAAGGAAGTGATACTGCGTTCCACGCTACCATACAACACATCGGTAAAAACAATTTCTTTGGGAAGGATATTGGTAATCAACAGGTAGGACATGCCCACCATAACTACCGCCGAAACAAGCTGCCCGGTGTTCAGGGCAGCCTGGGGGTTTCCTTTCTCTTTCACCCTGACAAAAAATGTTCCCACAATCGAAGCCAGGATACCGGCAGCAGCCAGGAACATGGGCAGCACCACAGGCGAAAGCCCGCTGAAACTGTCTGTATAGGTGGCTGTTAATAAGGTAACACCCAACACCATGGCTGCAATCACTGAACTCACATAGGATTCGAAAAGATCAGCGCCCATGCCGGCTACGTCTCCAACATTGTCGCCTACATTATCGGCAACCGTGGCAGGGTTAAGCGGATGGTCTTCCGGAATGCCGGATTCAACTTTGCCAACAAGATCGGCGCCCACATCGGCGGCCTTGGTGAAAATTCCACCACCCACCCTTGAAAACAGGGCAATGGTAGATGCACCGAAAGAAAAGCCTGTAATTACTGCCAGAATGCGGCCTACCGTGAACGGAGTATCGAAACCGAAGACATTTGTGTACAGTATGAAGAGCGATCCCAGTCCCAGCATACCAAGGCCTACAACGGCCAATCCCATCACGCTGCCACCGGCAAAGGCTACTTTGAGCGCCTGGTTCAGACTGGTACGGGCGGCATTGGCAGTGCGCACATTGGCTTTGGTGGCAATGCGCATGCCAATATAACCTGCCAGCGCCGAGCTGGAAGCTCCCAATACAAAGGAAAAAGCTACCAGCGGGGAAGAAGTTTCAGGGTCGGCAACAAAATACAGGGTAATGGTTATGAGCACAATAAACAGGGCAATGATCTTATATTCGGCCTTGATAAAAGCCATGGCGCCTTCGGAAATAAAGGATGCAATTTTCTGCATTTTTTCGGTGCCGGCGTCCTGTCTGCTGATCCAGCGTGCGCGGAAAGCAGTGAAAACAAGCGCCAGCACTCCAACAAGTGGAATGAGGTAGAGTGAAAGGTTGTTCATAATTAATTGGGTTTAGTGGTGGCTGGTTGATTATACAAACTGATTAATTGGGATTAAAAACATTTAAAGCAAAAATGTTCACTCAAAGGGTGATAAAACTTTACACATTGCAATATTTTGACAAAGATTTGTATGGAAGTATTGTTTATTTTAGCCGGTGGAACCTGGTTCAGGTTTCAGGCTTCTTTATCAAATGCTCAACCGTTTGCAATACAACCGATAATTCTTCATCCATGCTCAAAACCTATCTCAAACAAATCATAAGCACCACCGTACAGGGCGATGCCAGGGAAGAAAGTTATTACGGACACCTGTCGGGGTTTCTGCTGGACTTTGCCCATACAAAAGGAAAGACAAAGACACAAATTACTACACTGCCCAAAGCCACTGAAGCCGGCAATCCCGATTTCAGGGTGTGGGACGGCGACCAGAATATTGTTGGTTATATTGAAGCCAAAAAACCCGGCGAAAATCTGGATGTGATTGAAAGAAGCGAACAACTCAAACGCTATCTCAAAACTTTCCCAAATGTAATACTCACCGACTTTTATGAGTTCCGGCTTTACCGCAAGGGCGAAATGATTGACCAGGCTTTTATTGCCCGTGCTTCGCTTGCCAGGAAAGGGATTCCACCACCGGTTGAAAATGAAGAAAGATTCTTTGCTCTTTTAGAAAAATTCTTTGCCTTCTCGCTTCCAAAAGTTACCACTGCCGAACAACTGGCAAAAGAGCTGGCCATTCGTACCCGCTTTTTGCGCGATGAAGTGATCAGCGTGGAAATGGAGCAACAGCAAAAAGGCAAGGGTGAACTTTACGGGTTTTACGAAACCTTCAAAAAATTCCTGATTGCCAACCTGAGCGAAAAGGATTTTGCCGATCTTTTTTCGCAAACCATCACTTACGGCCTCTTCGCAGCCCGCACAAGAAGCACAAACGGTTTTAACCGCAAGCTGGCCTATGATCTGATACCCAGAACCATTGGCATATTGCGCAATGTTTTCAGGTTTGTTTCGCAGGGCGACCTGCCAAAGCACATGGAGGTGATGGTTGACGACATTGCGGAAGTGCTCAACGCTGCTGATGCCAGCAACATCCTGCACCAATATTTCAAAGCCGGAAAAGGCGAAGACCCCATTGTGCATTTTTATGAAACCTTTCTGAGCGAATACGACCCAGCCACCCGCGAAAAGCGTGGCGTCTATTATACCCCCGAACCGGTAGTGCGCTTTATTGTGCGCAGTGTGCACGAGGTTTTGAAAACCCATTTTGGGCTTAACGACGGCCTTGCCAGCCGGGAAGTAACCCTGTTGGACCCTGCAGGCGGAACGCTAACCTTTCCGGCAGAAGCTATTAAACTGGCCGTGAAAGAATACACTGAAAAATATGGCGATGGCGGTGTTCATAAACTCATCAGTGAACATATTTTACCAAACTTTTACGCCTTTGAACTGATGATGGCGCCTTATGCCATCGGGCATATCAAAATCAGCTTCCTGCTTGAGGAACTCGGCTACACCATGAAAGACGATGAGCGCTTCAAACTCTATTTGACCAACACCCTCGATATGGAAGACCTGAGCCAGACCACCATCCCCGGATTGGAAAGCCTGAGCGATGAAAGCCATGAAGCAGGTAAGGTGAAAAAGAACGAACCGATTTTGGTGATCATGGGCAATCCGCCCTACAGTGGGCATTCTGCCAACAAAAATGAGTGGACTGAAAAACTGCTTAAAGAGGATACTGATGGCGCAATTAGTTTTTATAAAGTGGATGGGAAGCCTCTCGGTGAAAAAAATCCAAAATGGCTGCAGGATGATTATGTGAAGTTCCTCCGTTTTGCCCAATGGAAAATCCAAAAAGCCGGACAAGGTATTGTTGCGATGATCACCAATCACAGCTACCTTGATAACCCGACTTTCCGCGGAATGCGGCAAAGCTTGTTGAACACTTTTAATGAGATATATACACTTGATCTGCATGGCAATAGTTTGAAAAAGGAAACTACGCCCGATGGAGGAAAAGACGAGAATGTGTTTGATATACAACAAGGTGTAAGCGTTGTTACCTTGATAAAAGAGAAAAATAAAAAGGGCTGCAATGTTTATGTGAACGACCTTTTTGGATTACGGGAAGAAAAACACAAATGGCTCGATAAGACAGGTTTTTCAAAAAAGAACTACGAAGCAGAAAAACCTGTTTCTCCTTACTACTTTTTAAAGAAAACTAATAATACCGGAATTGAAACCTATCTGAGCTGGATGAGTATTCAGGAGATTTTTCCGGTGAATAATACCGGCATAGTTACAAAGCGAGATGGTTTAGCAATTGATTTTAATGAACAGAAACTACTTAATAAAATAGAGATATTCAGAAATAAAAGATTATCGGATGAAGTAGTTGCAGAAACATTTAAACTGCCATTAAGAGATAAAGACAAGTGGGATTTAAGGGAAACACGTTTAGCTCTTCAAAAACTATCCACACCAAAGAACTTCATAAGAGAGATTTCATACCGCCCATTCGATAAGCGAACTATATTTTATCATGACAAGGTAGTTGCCAGAATGGTTGATAGTTTGATGTCGCACATGCAAAACAATAATATTGGCATGGTAACCGGAAGAAACTGGGGCTCTGTTGGTTCCAGCACTTTCGACCTTGCATTCTGTGTAAACAACATTGTTGATCTAAACTTTTTCAGAAGGGGAGGAACGGTATTATACCCTCTTTATTTACATAACGAGAAAGCTGGAAGAAAAAGTGCCATTTATCATCTAACGCTGTTTGAACCCGAGGCCGGCTATGGTGATAAAGGCAAAAGGCCCAACATTGCGCCAATGGTTTTCGATATGCTTGAAAAAGCATATGATAAGAAGCCAAGTCCTGAAGAGATTTTTTATTACACCTATGCTTTGCTGTTCAGCAACACTTATCGCGAAAAATATTCTGAACTTCTTAAAATAGACTTCCCGCGCATACCCTTTACTTTCGATTATGAATTATTTAGCACAATGTGTAGTTTTGGTGAGCAACTAAAAGGTATTCATTTGCTGGAAGCCAGGTCTGTACTAAGAATCGTTTCACGTTGCACAGGAAAGGGTTCTTTGAAAGTGTTTTCCCCAAGATTCGATTTCGAAACTCGTCGAATATATATTAATGACGGGACTTATTTCGACAATGTGAATGACAACGTCTGGAATTTCCACATTGGTGGTTTTCAGGTATTAAGACAATATCTAAAGGCTCACAATGAAACCGAAATTGATTCAGTTGGATTTAGCAGAATAATATCCTCAATCACACAAACATTGGAAATTCAGAAAGCAATTGATCATATATTTTTAAAAATGGAGAAAAAGCTAATCTAACTATGAAAGAAACTTTTAGCGATGCATATTATCAATACATACAATATTTAGGCAATAAGGAACATCTCCTAAAAGATATACTAACAGGTCGTTATGAGGTTTTCTTCTCAAATAAAAATCATGCCTCATGGGGGTTGAAATGGAAGAATACCCATTTGGAATTTGTACGGTCATTAAGTGTGCTGCCATTTGAATGACCCGGCCACTTATTGCCGAGTCGATAAAAATTCAGAGTGCGATTGATAAGTTGTTTGGGGAGGTGGAGGGCAATGTGATTGAAATGGCTGAGTCTGAAAAGCACCATTGAATATCCTGGTGAGTGGGAAGCGCTCTATAATCCGGATTTGAATTATACCGAATTCGGTACAATTAGAAATGCTGCCGGAAGCAACAATTTCGTTTTGTCGGTAAAACAATGAATGATAACTAAGACTGAAGCCGGAGGTAATATTATTTATAAACCAAGATTGAACAACTTGTAGTACCTTCAAACCTGGAAAGCATCAATGCTGTATTGATTCAACAGGGATTAAACCAAAGCGAACGCCTGCAGCAAATAAATCAGATCGCCATTACACAAATGAGATCACTTATAAAGAGTAAGAGTTTTTAAAAGTTAAAGCAATAAATAACAGAACTATATAATTATAACTTAGTTGCCTGCCCCGGCCACCTATTGCAAAATTGCCACAGCCATTGCTGAAACGATTAAAATTCAAAGCGCAATAGATGGGTTGTTTGAGGAGGCGGAGGGCCGGCAGGATTTTGATAATGTATTGATTTAAAAATTTTTGATACGAAATTTCCCAGCAACAGGGTTTAACTAATCAAAATATCATCTAATTTAGTAGCCTGAAAAATTGCCTGTTATGGCAAAACAAGCATCAGGGGCTGCAAATATCTTAATCCCATCAGCCATGAAGAATCTGAAATTATTGTGTTTATTGACAGCTCTCATCATATTGATGGGAAGCTGCAAAAAGGATCCTATAGATCCTCCCGACCCTCCTCCTGCTAAAGTTCCGGAATTAAAAACCCTGGAAGTTACTGAAGCAACTGCCTATTCAGCAATTAGTGGAGGCTTAATCATTGATGCTGGTGATGAAAAAATCACTCATAGGGGTATTTGCTATAGTTTCACTCCCTCCATTCCCACTATTGACAGCAGCCGATTGGAATATGATGGCCATGAAGATGAATTTCTAATAATGTTAGAAAATCTCAGACCATGGTCAGAGTATAAGGTAAGGGCCTATGCTATCAGTGCAGCTGGAGTGGGTTACGGACAAACCGTAACTCTCATCACAAAGAAAATCAGCCCGCCTATTATCCAGACTCTATTAGCCACTGAGATAGACATTCGTTCAGCTGTTAGCGGTGGTAAGATTATTAGCCCAGGAAGTGATCCAATCATTTCCAGTGGTATCTGTTTCGGCACCAATCCAATGCCAGGTGTTAATGACAATGTCATTGAAAATATAAACAATGACATTGAATTCGTGAGCATTATTGAAAACTTAAGCCCTTTTACCAACTATTATGTTCGGGCTTATGCAATCAATAACATTGGCATCGCCTATGGCAGTCGCATCTCATTTACCACTGATTTTGACACCATCAGCGATATTGATGGCAACATCTATCGCATTGTACAAATAGGTAACCAGGTGTGGACAATTGATAATTTCAACTGCACCCGTCTCAAAGACGGCACACCAATTCCTAACCGCCTGGAAGACGAATATTGGACCGAAGACTCCCCTCAAGAGCCAGCTATGTGTTGGTATAATAATAATCGAGAGCAATATGAATATCCTTATGGCGCTATTTATAATTGGTACGCCGCTTCTCATCCTCTAATCGCTCCTGAAGGCTGGCGCGTGCCTAGCAATAGTGATTTTGTAGAATTAGTACAATATTTAGGAGGCAGTTTGGTCGCTGGTGGCCCCTTAAAGGCTACTGGAACCGATTATTGGTTACCGCCAAATACTGGCGCGACTAATAGTTCTGGATTTACTGCTCTACCTGGTGGTTTTCGACATTCTAATTTTTCACCTACTTTTGCTGGAATAAACGCTACTGCCTCTTTTTGGGCTAGCGATGATTTAGGGCCAGGAGCTTTCATGATGGAAATATATCATGATAGAACTATCTTAAATCATAACACATTAACAAGAAGAAGTGCTGGATTGCGTTTACGTTTAATTAAAAACGATCTTTAAAAAAAGAGGTTGATTCTATCAACCTCTTTATTTATTTAAGTAAATTTACTAATTTAATCTATTGGAGTTCCGCCACCAGCGCCCTAACAACAATTATGGGTAAAACGATCAAATTTATTAGTAAAAGCAGAACAATTTCTTAAAACAATCCATATCATCTTCTCAAACCGATCTGGCATACAGAATCCGCATTTCAAACAGGCGGTTCATTCACAATAAAAAATCACTATTTTTGTTCATCTCTAATAAACAGCCAGGGTAGTTAAAGGCTGTATATCAACTAATCAGTTTGTTATTTTCTAAAAATTATAATTCTGTATTTGTTGTCACCAATTGATTGCACCATGATAACTTTCGCCAAACTCTGCCATAAAGGCTTTTATAAAGCCACAAGCCTGCTCTCATTTTTACTTCTTGCCATCACAGCCTGCCACCAAAACCAACGCAGCGATGCCGAACGCCTTGTCTCTCGTTTTCAGGAAATCCTTGAAAAGGAAATCACCGCAGAAGTTCCCGGCGTGCTTGCAAGTGTGTACTATCCTGAAAAAGGAATTTACTGGAGCGGCGCTGCCGGAATGGCTGATATGGCAGCACAAACCCATTTACGGGCCGAACAGGTTTTCAGAACCGCCAGCGTAACCAAAACTTTTGTGGCAGCGGCTATCCTCAGGCTGTGGGAAGAGGGCCGTCTGCAACCGGATGATCCAATAAACAAATACATTTCAGAAGAGCATAATAAAATACTGGTGGATGGCGGGTATGATACCTATGCCATCAGCATCAGGAATCTGCTGTATCACAATGCCGGGCTGGCCGATCACACCAATTCTGCACGCTACATTCCTGAAGAAGAAATGGATCCAAGCCATATTTGGACGCGGACAGAGCAACTTATTGAACTGGTTACCAGGTTCAAACCATTAAGCAAGCCCGGCGAAAAATTTACCTATTCCGATTCAGGATATATCCTGCTGGGAGAAGTGATTGAAAACCTGACTGGCCAGACTTTGAACGATGCCATTATCAAACTGCTGGATTTTGAAAGGCTTGGCTTACACCATACTTACTTTGAAAATTACGAGCTTCACATGAATGATAATCGGATACACCAGTATTACCAGGGAATTGATACCTACGCTTTCCATCCATCACTTGATTTGTTTGGTGGAGGTGGCCTGCTTTCAAACTGCAGCGATCTGGCGCTGTTCTGCCATGCCTTATTTAATCATAAAGTGTTTCGTTATGAATCCACACTGGATACCATGCTGGTTCCGGCTTCTTATCGTGAAGCGCCGGGAATGGATTACCGCATGGGCATTTACAGGGTTGTGATCAACGATAAAGAGGCATTTACCCACACCGGATTCTTCGGCACACAGCTTGCCTATTTCCCTGAACTGAACTTAAGCATTGCAGCCAACTACAGCCAGCGCTGGCCAATTTCCGGACCAGCGCCCGTGATCCCCGAATTTATTGCAGCGCTGTATCCCGGCATGAACTGACAAAACCTTCTATGCCTTATGTGCTTCCCTTAGTCTGGTTCATACAGGTGCATAGAGTTTTAACAATGCTTTTCCCGCTTTCATTGTTCGCTTTCCAACGAACAAACAGATTTCTTCCCGATTAAAAGTTTAAATATCATAGATTTGCCGGTAATTTTCCAGATTGCATCCAAACTGAGACAATGCCATGATGACCGTTGAAAAATCACTGCAAAAAATCGAAACCAATTTCCTGAAAAAGGTTCATTCCGATAAAAATCTTAATAATGCCTTCCTGCTGGTTCATTCCAAAAAACTGGGTATTGATCTGAATCTGGCGGCGGGCAGTGCGAACCCAAATCCTGATCAGCCACATTACATGGCCAGCGTTGGGAAGATTTTTACAGCAACCATTGTTGGCATGCTTCACGATCAGGGCAAACTTTCTTTTGATGATCCCATAGCAAAACACCTGGATGCGGAACTGATGAAAGGCCTCCACGTTTACAAAGGTTACGACTATTCTGGCGAAATCAGGATAAAACATCTGCTGAACCAGACTTCAGGGTTGGCTGATGTTTTTTTGCCACTCTTTAAAAAGCTAATGAAAGAACCTTTAAAGATCACAGCCAGGGAAGCCGTGATCTGGGGCAAACAAAACCTGAAACCCAAAGCGAAACCCGGCGAAAAACATGTTTATACCGACACGAATTATTACCTGCTGGGCTTTATTGTGGAAAGTATAACCCGAAAGCCCTCCCATGAAGCGCTGCACGAATTGATCTTTGAACCACTTGGCATGAAACATGCCTGGATGCAGGGATTTTCTGAACCCACTAAAAAATCCGGATTGCCCAAAGCCGGTTTTTACTATAAGGGTTTGAATGTGTCCGAAATGGAAGGGTTTTACGAGATTGACTATGCCGGCGGCGGTGTGGTGGCCACATCCGCTGAATACCTGAGATTCATGAAAGCATTGGTAAATCATCAACTGGTTCAACCCGAAACCCTGCAGCGAATGTTATCGGACGATAAGCGCTCTTTACCCAACTTCCGTTACGGCTATTCCATCTGGAAGCTGGCAAGCATCCCATTACTACTTCCCGAAAAATATTACTCCTGGGGATGTGCCGGAATAACCGGAGCTTATTTGTTCTACCATCCCAAAACCGAAACTTTTATGGTGGTCAATTTCAATGATATCGCCTATACTTCAAAAGCCTTTGTGTTTCTGCTCAGAAAAGTAGTCAGGGAGTTGCTGAAGCTCAGTTGAGCTGGCAGCCCTTTTTCGAACCAGCGTACCACACCTCCTCCTTCTTGAAATCCTGACAGAGTGAACCTACCGTCCTGGCATCAGTCTTTCTCTGCTTCCCGGCAGATGCTGTATCATAGCATCACAAAAAACCCTACCTTTACGAAAATTTCAATCGCACCGCACGTTAAAGTATAAGTCAATGAACACAATCCTTCTAAGCAACTTGCAATTAGACCTTTCCAAAATGATGGGGCTAAGCCCAAAACTTCTTACCTATGTAATTGTACCTGTAGCCATTCTGCTGCTGGCGGTCATCGTGTCAAATGTTTTCAGAGCGCTGATGCAACGGTATTTTGAGCGCAGTTCGCATTTGCTCAAAGTTGATCCTACACGCTATCGCTTTTTCAAAAATGCCGTGAGCTTCATCATTTACCTGGTGGCCATAACCATTATTTTTTACACCATTCCTGAACTCAAAACCGTTGGCGTTTCTTTGTTTGCCGGGGCAGGAATTCTGGCCATCATCATCGGCTTTGCTTCACAGGCGGCTTTCGCCAATATCATTTCAGGAATTTTTATTGTGACCTCAAAACCCTTCCGCGTTGGCGATTTCATCAAGATCAGCGAAGAATACATCGGAACAGTTGAAGACATCACGCTGCGCCATACTGTGATCCGCAACAACGAAAACCGCCGCATTATCATCCCCAATTCGGTGATCAACAACCAAACCATCATCAACAGCAACATTATTGACGAGAAAGTATGCAGTCTGGTGGAAGTAGGCATCAGCTACGACAGCAGCATTGACCATGCCATACGCATCATTCAGGAAGAAATCACCAATCATCCTATGTCGCTCGACAACCGCACCGAAGAGGACATCGCCAACAATGTGCCCCGCGTGGTTGTAAGGGTGATGGGTTTCGGTGATTCAGCCATAAAGCTCCGGGCCTATGCCTGGGCATCCACATCGCTGAATGCCTTCGTTTTAAGAACCGACATGTATAAAGCGATAAAAGAACGTTTCGATCGCGAGGGCATTGAGATTCCATTCCCCTACCGGACTTTGGTTTTGAAAAATCCGTCATCAGAAATCCCCGAATTATGAACCTGATCAAAAAGCAGAGAAAAAAACCGGGTTTGCCTCCCGGAAGCCTCATATACACACGCGAAAAGGTTCAGGAGCATGTGAGTATACAGTTTTTTCAGTATGATGAGGATGGCTTTACCTACGCTGACAATCACAACCTGGATCAGATTTTTAGTGAGATTGACCCCAAAAAAGTAAACTGGATCAATGTAAATGGCCTTCACCACACCGCAACCATCGAGCGTCTCGGATCGCATTTTGATATTCACCCGCTTATACTGGAAGACATACTTCACACCGAGCACATGCCTAAGCTGGAAGACCATGAAAAATATCTCTTCCTCACATTAAAAATGCTGTCTTACAACGAAAAGCAGCAAAAAGTTGAACAAGAGCATGTGAGTATGATCCTTGGTGGTCACTGGCTGATCACATTCCAGGAAAGCGACGGGGATATTTTTGAGCCCGTTCGTGATGGAATTAAGTCAGGCAAAGGAAGGCTGAGGAAGCGCCGCGCCGATTACCTGTTTTATCGCCTGCTCGATATGGTTGTTGACCATTATTACATTGTTTCTGATAAAACCGAAGAAAACCTTGAGCTTATTGAGGAAATCCTCCTTAAAAACCAGGCCGGCGGTATCTCGGAAAAAATACTGAACGAAAAAAAGAATATGATCTTTCTGCGGCGTTGTATCATTCCGCTCAGGGAAGAAATAAGAAAACTCCGGCAGAAGGAATCATCGCTTATCCAGGAGGGCACCTACAGTTTTATTGATGATGTTTTTGATCACCTCATGCACCTGAGCCAGACACTTGACGGGTTCCGCGATCTGACAACCAGCCTCATGGAACTGCAAATGGCGGTGAACTCAAACCGGATGAACAACGTAATGAAAACCCTCACCATTTTCGCGGCTATTTTTATGCCCCTGACCTTTATTGCAGGAATCTACGGCATGAACTTTCACCACATGCCCGAGCTGGAATGGAACCTCGGTTACCCTCTGGTGCTTGGTTTGATGGCTCTGGTTGCCGGTTCGATGCTGATTTATATGAAAAGAAAAAAGTGGATGTAAGGAGCTTTGCCTGATGAAAAGAATCGGACTCTTATCGGATACACATGGCAGCCTCCCCGAAGCATGGCTTGATTTTTTTAAAGATGTTGACGAAATATGGCATGCAGGCGATATCGGCACCCCCGACGTGTTAAAACAAATTGAAAGCCGCAAGCCCTGGCGCGCCGTGTTCGGCAATATTGACAGCCTGCAGCTTAGAAACATGCTTCCGGAAGATCTTGTATTCGATTGCGAAGGGATGAAAGTGCTCCTCACCCATATCGGCGGCTATCCCGGCAAGTACGAACCCAGGGCCAAAACCATAATACTGCGCGAAAAGCCAGGCCTTTTTGTTTGCGGACATTCACATATCCTTAAAGTCATGTTCGATGAAAAACTAAACCTGCTGCATATCAATCCCGGCGCAGCCGGGAGATTTGGATTGCACCAAAGCATTACTATGGTGCGTTTTTCCATGGATGCCGGTCGTGTTTTGGATCTGGAAATTTATGATAAACCGCGTTCGTAAAACATCTACCCAAAAACCTGAAAACATGAAAACAAAACATTTGATTGCCGGTGTTCTGATCCTGCTTTTTTGGGTTGCGCTTGCCCTTATCCTGTTCAAACCCGGGATTTTGGGCAATGCATTCAGGACAACCCCACCTCATAAAGCCGAAGATTGCAGCGGAAGGCCTTATTACACCGATGCCATGAACCTGAGGGCAAGCGGTCGGGGCCAAAGCGTTGATGCACAAACTGCACAAAGGATGGCCACCTTAAATGCCCGCAGTACACTGGTACTGCAACAGGCCGAATTAACGGAGGATGTAATTACAGAATATTTGCTGGGCATGAAATATACTGATGAGGAAATGCGTCAGCGCTACAACAAAATCATCATGCATTTCGGATCCAGCATGAGCCGGGTCAGAACCATTTGCCAGCACGAAGAACAGCTGGAAAGCGAATCATTTATCATTAAAGTGGTGATTGAAATAGCCGGAAGCGACCTGCTTGAAATGATCGAAAGACAGATCAGGCTTGATGAAATCCTTGCTGAACAATACAATCCGGATCTTCTCGAGAGAATCTTCTACCGCACACTGAAGGCGTATGGCGGAAAGTAATGCTTTCTGAACCAGGCAAGGCCTCCAGGCTTTTCAGCGAAAACCAAAGGCAACTACCTAAGCCTGTCGGCGGCCCGCACTTTGTTTTCATCACTGATGATGGCCCTGATGGCCAGAATCAGAAATATGAGAACGATAAGCGGAAAATAAATGCCTGCCTTGTATTGGACATCCAGCGTAACACCCTGTTTTTCAAAATCCTTAACGATGTTGTCAATGTATCCGAAATAAAGGACAATGATAAAAGCAATGTTCAGCAACACAGCGAAGCGGGCAATCTTTACCTGCAACAACCTGTTCCGGAACGAAAAAAGGCCGGAAAATATCAGCACAATGATCACTGCTGCCATTACAACCAGCGGAATGGTGTTGATGGTCAGAAAGGATTCATCCGAAACCCCGTTCAGGCTGAAATAGAAGTAATACATATTGCCATAAAAATTGGCAACCGGGAAAAAGAACATAACCACAATCGCTGTGACCGCTAAAAACATGTAAACAGATTGTATGCGCTGGATCATTTTAATGTTATTTGGTGATTCGGGGACAAAGATATGAAGGAATATGAAGAAGCAAACATGATTTTGTATTGATATTGCAACAAGCTATAATCTCAAAGCCAGCTGTACGGCAAAGGTTCTTGGCGGGCCCACATCGGCCGGGCGGGTCATGTATTCACGGTTGAACAAATTGTTGATTATGAACGAAAGCCTGATGGCTGCCGAAGGCTCCCAAGCGATACGCCAGTTAAATAAAACATCCCCTTTGTTGTTTCTCTCGCGGTATTCCCTTAAACCGGGAACAATAAAAACGGGCAGGGCTATTCCCTGTACCCTCAGGGAATCTTCAAAAGCACGGTCAATATTGATAATCAGGCTGTGATAATCTATATTGATGCCTGTTGAGAAATTCTTATACCCGGCATCAAGATTAAGTTTGGCGTTGTGGTAAAACCTGTATTTCAGTATATTTCTGTCGGTAGTGGCGGTGTGTTCTGCGTTCTTCTTAAAGTCTTTGTCAATCGGGTCGGTAAAAGTGTAGCCGGCATGAAATGCATAATGAAACGACCCTGTTTTTCCTTTGCCCGCAACGCTCAGCTCAAACCCGGCAATACGGGCATTGCTGATATTAAACGCCTTAAATCCGGTATATTGAAAAATATGGTTCCAGGTGATCTCATCAATGCTGTCGGGAATGTGCTGTCCGAATGTGAATTCGATCATGTTTCTGTATTCAGTCCAAAACAAGGCGGCATCCAGATACCCCTGTATGCGCCCGAGGGCAAATCCCTGTTTGGCGCCCACTTCCGCATTCCAGCCAAATTCGGGCTCAAGCTCTTCGTTCGGGAAAATTTTTAGCGCGCCCACTTCGGTGGCAGCATATTTCTCGGCTATGGATGGATAGCGAAACCCCTGACCGAAACTTGCCCGCAGAAAAGTATATTCCGATGCCTGATAATTCATGCCTGCCCTGAAAATAGGCCTCGATTGAATACGCACATTGTTTATCTGATGAACCTCATACCGGCCACCGAAAGAAAACCTGAAATTCTGATGTCGTTTTTCGGTTTGAAAATACATGGCGTAGTTGCTTGCCGTGTGTGTAACGCTGCCAAAAAGATTGGAGTTTGAAACAATATAGGTTGAGCTTGTTCCCAGTGTGAGTGAAAAATCGTTTTGCCATTGTTTCAGATACTGATACTCTGCAAAATATGAATCATCGTAATTATGCATGATGGTATCGTTGTCGTAGCTCACCTTGAATATTCGCCCTTTCAGACTGTGCCGGCTATTGGTTGGTGTATAATAGGTAATGTGCGGATCAATACTGAGCCGGGAATTGTTAAAATTCTGGTCATAGGCAGGCGAAGGCCTGTAAACACCACTGTCGCCATCGAGCCATAGCAGGAAGTTTCCACCTTTGTTGTACATGGCATTGGCATTGATTCCACCTGACAAACCGCTGATTTTTTTGCTCCGGTACCGTGTGTTGATATTGAACCTGACATATTCTTCATTCTCGTTTTCACGAAAGCCTTTGTCTTTGTATACATTGGCGCCTGCAACCAGGTCGAGGTTGCCAATCATGCGGCTGTGTGATAATCTTAACCCGGCATAATAGGGATGCGTATCGCCCCACCATTTTACTTCTTTCCTTTCGGGAGAGCCATACAAACCGCTGTAGTATAAAATCCTGGTTTCGGGTTTGTCAACCGGATATGCGGTACGTATATTGATAACCCCGTTCAGGGCAGATGAACCATAAAGCGCTGAAGAAGCGCCTTTCAGCACTTCAACCTGGCTCAGGTTTTCAAGCGGGATAAAATCCCATTTGGCTTCTCCGCCGGCACCCGTAAGCATGGGCAGATCGTCAAGCAGCACCAGTACGCGCGATCCTACTCCATAGCTGTAGCCATTGCCACTGCGAATGCTCACCTGGTCATCAAGAAACATCAAGCCCGGCACTTGTTGGATTGCCGTTTCAATAGAGAGCGTATGCGTGTTCTCAATTTGTGCAGAATTGATGACTTCCATGGAAACAGTAACATCCGAAAGCCTCTGCTCATACCGCGATGCGCTTACCACAAACTCATTCAGCAAATGGGGTTGTTCTGTCATCGCCACATTTATGATCAGATGACCTCCTTCCGAAAGGTCAAGGTTTCTCAACTCGGTATGATAGCCTACAAACCTGTATTGCAGGCGAATTTTTCCGGGTTCAGCAACAATCTGATAAGAGCCGTCAGAAGCCGATGCCACGCCATATTCGTTGCTGTAAAAGATATTTACACCGGCCAGGGGTTCGCCGGTGACAACATCAGTCACTTTTCCACTTACAACAGGTTTCTGGGCATACAACAGCGTGCTGCACAACATCAGATACAGTGCGGTAAACCAGGTTTTCATAGGAAAACAATTTTGATTGATACTCATTTTGTAGCTTAATGTTTTAATAAGCGTACAGCCGCTCCTGCGCCGGTTTCTGAATGACGAACCACACAATAATAAACTCCCGGGCTGAGTGTGGCTCCGTTCAACCGAACCGTGTTCAGGCCTGTATGTAGCCGGTAATGATCAACATATTGTTGCCGGCCCGTATGATCATACACCACACACCCATAATCACCTGGCATGCTTGTATATAACTCTAAATGAATATATTCAGTGAAAGGATTGGGGTAGGCTTTCAATGAAGATTGTAATACAGCGTTGATTTCGCCGATTCCATAGGCAGTTGAATCTAAAACCGTTAAACTATAAAAAGTAATCTCATAATCATACGGTATGTTAATCATGTATCCCCTGGCCTTGAAAACCAAAGGATACACCCCTGTTTGGTGTGAACCGGCAGTGCCGGAAATCAGCATACAACCTGAACTGCCTCCGGGCCAATAACCGGAAGGGCTGTTTGGTGTGGCAATAAAACCCTCGGGCAAACCAATCACTTCAGTCACTCCGATTGAGTCAATCGGCAGCCGTGGAAAAGGCCAGATAATGGTATCAAAAGGAATTACCGCCGTAATAACAAGGTTGTATTCGTAAGTGGCCACTGCCGGAGGAAAACCACTGGCGCTGTCAGGATAAATACCAGGAGAAGTATATGCCATGTTTGGAACACATTGCCCGTAAGCCACTGATAACAGCGTTAACCCCAGGGAAATAAGGGTAAGGATTTTTCTCATACAGCAGGATTTGGTTGGTAGATGTAAAGAACAAAATTAAACATTAATTAGCATCACAACAACACTTCAGCGCCGCCCTTGTTTATGAACGGCAAAAACAGCAGGCCGGTGAAAACAAAACACAGTATTTTTGCCGGATGAAAAACAACGAAAACCTTAGAATAAAAGCGGTTGTCTGGGACTGGAATGGCACCATGCTCAACGATGTGCACATTTGTGTTGACTCCATCAACGTCATGCTCAAAAAAAGAAACATCCCCTTGCTGAATTATCATACCTATCGCCAGGTGTTTGGTTTTCCGGTAAGGGAATATTATGAGAAAGCCGGTTTCAATTTTCATTTCGAACCTTTTGATATTGTAGCGGTCGAGTTTATTGATATCTACCGCACACATCTTGAAAAATGCACTTTGTTTCCTGAAACGAACGCTGTGCTTGCACAGGTCTCGGAGCAAGGCCTGCCGCAATATGTTTTATCTGCAATGGAACAGGGTTTGCTTGATTCTTCCCTCATTGCCAAGGGCATCGCCCATCACTTCAGGTTTATTGCCGGAACCGGCGATCATTACGCCGATGGCAAATCAGGTTCAGCAAAAAGGCTGCAGAAAATAATGGATTGCGAACCGCAGGAAGTAATGCTTATTGGCGACACCATTCATGATTTTGAAGTAGCGGAAGAAATGGGCTGGAAAAGTATTCTGATTGCTAACGGACACCAGTCAGAAGAGCGGTTGATGAAAACCGGGCGGCCTGTGTTAAGCAGCATTGCTCTGGTGCATAAGTATCTAAATGGAAATTATTGCTGATCCCCGAGTAAAATACCATGCTCCCATTGCTCTTTGGCTTCGATGTTGCCTTCGCTTCCAAACCTGACCCACTCGCCGTGTTTTAGTCCCAAATGGTAATTTCCTGCCATAAATAGCGAGCCATTGGCATAATAATAGGCGGCCTGGCCTTGCATAAGCCCGTTCTCAAACTGCACCTCATGTTTGAGTGCCCCCGAGGGATGAAATTGTTTCCAGGTGCCCTGTTTGACACCATCGGCAAAATGCTGTTCTTCAAGCAATCTGCCATTCGGATAAAAGCTTTGCGATAATCCGTGTTTCAGATCGTTCCGGTAAAACTCTTCTGAGATGAGGGTTCCGCTATCATTATAAAACCTCCACAAATCTTCCTTTTTCTGGTCATGATATTTCCCTTCGCTCTGCTTACGGCCATTTTGATGAAAAAAAGTTGCCTGCGCAGTAATCCCGTCTTCTTCAAAAATCATAACAGCCCTGGTTCGGCCATTGGGATAGAAATAGCGGAATTCACCAAACGGTTTGTCATCACGAAACTGTCCTGTATAAACCGTCTTGCCGTTTTCGTCGGCCTTTCTCCAGGAACCTTGCCTCAGGCCATTTTCATCCGTGAAATTCAAAACCGGCCGGTTTTCCTGTGCAAAAATTACCGGGATAAAAATCATTGTTATAAGGAAGACGAAAAACCTGTACTGTGTCATATTAGATCATTGTGTAATACCCGATAAAACATAACGAAGATCTTAAAAAAATGTTGAGTAGGGCCTCAGCCAACTGTTTTTTAAGTCGGCAACTTTTTATCCTATTTGGCTAATTACTCCTATATCGCTGTTATTCTGTGTGTTAAGCATAGCATATATTTATTGTAATTAATTTTGATAATTGCGAACATTGAAGTAATTTGCGCCCGAATAACCAAAACAGAAATTATGAAAAAAACAGTTATCACCCTCAGCCTGCTGGTAATGGCAATTTCGGCCCTGGCCGGCGGCATTGTCCACAACACAAACCAGAGCGCATCATTTATCAGGATGCCAGCCCGCGATGCCGTTTTTGGCATTGATGCCGTTTACTACAACCCTGCCGGATTGGTTAAGTTGAACAACGGCTTTCACATTTCGCTCAACAATCAGTACATCACCCAAACCCGGAATATCAAAAGCACTTTCCCGGGTATGAACCGCAGCGAATTCGAAGGCGGGGTAACAGCACCCCTTTTCCCGTCAGTTTATGCAGCCTACAAATTGAACAAATTTGCGATTTCTTTTGGATTCAACCCCATTGGCGGCGGTGGCAGCGCCCTGTTTGAAGAAGGGCTTCCAGCCTTTGAAATGCAACCATCCATGATTCCGGCAGCACTCACAGCAGGCGGCGTACCCACCACTGCCTACAGTTTTGATACCGAGTTTGAAGGCCAGTCAATTATGTATGGTTTTCAGGGAGGCATTACTTATCAGATTCATGACGAAATCTCGCTTTTTGCCGGCGCCAGGTATGTTACCGTTTCCAATGCATACAACGGCTATTTGCGTAACATCATGATCAACCCAAACCGTCCTGACCTGGGCTACAACGGTGCCATGATGAGTGCACCCTTGTTTTTTACTGAGTTTGCCGGTTATCTGCAGGTTGTATCCAATACACTGCTTGGAACCGGACAAAACCTGCAACCCATTATTGATGGCGGCGGCGGAGCTGTTCCCCTTTCGCAAGGAACCATGGCAGGCCTTACGCCTGAACAGGTTGCTCAATTGCAGGGCGCTATAACCCAGGTTGGTGGCGATCCTTCAGGCATGACCATTGCCCAGGCGCAAATGTTCTTTTTTGGCGCTTCGCAATCTTTTGCCAACAACAGCAAACAAATGGAAAACAATGCCGCAGCTACCCAGGATATGGAAGTGGATGCCACACAATCGGGTAGCGGTATCGTTCCTATTATTGGTGTGAACCTGCAGTTTGCCGAAAACTTCAACATTGGTATCAAATATGAGTTCAAAACCAAAATCAATGTGAAGAACTCAACCAAAATTGACGATGTAGGCTTGTATCCCGATGGGCTTGAAGTTCCCAGCGACCTGCCGGCTATGCTTTCAGTTGGGATGCAATATGCTCCGTTCAAGAGGCTGAAACTCCATGCCGGTGTACATCATTATTTCGACCGCAAAGTTAGCTACGGCAAAAAAATCAACGACGAATTTGTTACCAACGCAGCTTTTATGGAAACCGATTTCATGGAAGCAGCTTTTGGTCTCGAATTTGATATTACCGAAAAGTTCCTCATCAGCGCCGGATACCTCAGAACGCAAACCGGTGTGAAAGAAAACTACCAAAGCGATTTGAGCCACAGCCTTTCCACCAACAGCCTTGGTGGCGGATTGCGCTTTAAGTTCACCCCGAATATTGGTTTGAACCTCGGTGTAATGAATACCTGGTACATCGAAGACGAACGCGAATTTGTTTCACCTTTTGCAGGCGCTTACAAAGAAATTTACAACCGCAAGGCTTTTGTTGCAGCCATTGGGCTGGATCTTAGCTTTTAGTGTCAACTTTTAATCATCAAAAAAGCCGCTGAGTTCAGCGGCTTTTTGTTTAATTGTTATAACAATTTATTAAACAAAGTACGGGTTTTCATGTTGATTTCAAAAATGAGATATGAAGACCCTTGTTATTGTTGGCGGCACTTCCGCCATTGCACAATCGCTCATCAGGAGCTTTCAAAACCAGGAAGTAAACCTCTTGGTGTATTCGCGTTCTGAAAACCTGTTCCCGGATCAGAAAAATATTGTCTGGAAGAAATTCAACATTCCTGAAGTCGAATTCAATCCAGAAGAAATGCCAGTCTCAGTTGATGCACTGGTATATTTTCCCGGAACCATAAACCTGAAACCCTTCCAAACTCTCAAAATTGAGGATTTTAAAAATGATCTTGAAATCAATTTCTTTGGTGCAGTGAAAGCAGTTAAGGCTTTTTACCGCCCGCTCAGGAAGTCAGGAAATGGCTCTATCGTATTGTTCTCAACCGTTGCCGCAAAAGTGGGCATGCCTTACCATGCTTCCATTGCCAGCGCCAAAGCGGCTGTTGAAGGCTTGACCCGCTCGCTTGCTGCTGAATTTGCGCCGCACATTCGCGTGAATTGCATTGCGCCTTCACTTACTGATACCCAAATGGCTTCAAAACTGCTCTCAAATGAGGAGCGCCGCAACAGCATCGCCCAGCGAAACCCGATGAAAAGAATCGGCCAGCCCGAAGAACTTGCCAGGCTGGTTGAATTTCTGGCAGGAGAAAAGAGTTCCTGGATCACAGGACAAATTATAGGAATAGATGGTGGAATGTCAACTTTAAGCCTTTCGTGAACATGCTGAAGTTTAGTTATCAATCGGGTTTATGTACCCTGGTTTCCAAAATGACCGTAAAAACCGACCTGCAAACCCTGTGGGATTTCATTTCCTTGCCTGAGAACCTTTCAAAGATCACACCCCCGGAGATGGATTTCAGGATCACATTTCGTTCATCCCTTGAGGGCGAAAAAATGTATCCGGGGCAGATCATTGCCTACAAAGTGAAACCTTTGCCCGTTCTGAGCGCCAGTTGGATAACAGAAATTACCCAGGTTCAGGAAAGGAAATTCTTTATTGATGAGCAGCGTTTCGGGCCTTATAAATTCTGGCACCATCAGCATATCATCAAAGAAATCTCCGGTGGGGTTGAAATGATTGATGTTGTGTCATATAAACTGCCGTTAGGCTGGTTGGGCCGTTTGTTAGGAGGTGGTATGGTAAAAAAACAATTGACAAAAATATTTTCTTACCGCGAAGCGCAGATGAATAAAATATTCCCGGATTCAGCCGCTGGCTGATGAACTTATATTTGAAGCAGTTTATTCGAGATAAATTGGCATAAAACTTCTTTTCAGTTCCATAACAAGGGCTGTTTTTGCAGGTACAACCCAATTGCGATGAACTTCAAAACCAATTCCGGTAAGAATATCCCTTGCCACATGAAACCCTGAGGTCATTTCAGCAAAACGAGCAGGCTCCACTATTTTTTCCTCGTCGTTGCTGTTGATCACAACCATGATGGTTGTTTCATCATCATACCGGAAATAAACATAAATATTATCGTGGGGCACAAAATGCTTTAGCCGGCCATAGTGCAGCACCGGTTGCATTTGCCGGTAATTGAGCAACTTGCTGATATGATCTGTTAAAATATTCTGTTCCCAGGAGCGGCCTTGTCTTTGAAATGCATTTACATCGTCTCCCGGCCATCCTCCCGGAAACCTCTTCCTTTTCAGGCCATGGCCATGATGTTCATAACCGGTCATCAGCAATTCGGTTCCGTAATACATCATGGGAATTCCCCTGGTGGTAAAAATAAAAGTGAGCGCCATTCTGAGCTTGTCCACATCTTCGCCCAGGCTGGTAAAAATACGGGTAATGTCATGGTTATCAGGAAAAACCACGAGGTTGTATGGATCAGGATACAGGTAGTCCTGCGCAATCATATTATAAAGACGCATCACGCCCTGGTTCCAGCCAGGTTCTTCATTAAAAGCGTCGCGCACGGCATCATAAAGCGGAAAATCAAATAAACTGGGAATGTGTGAATCATAGCCGTCGTCATTCTTTTTTCCTGCCTGGTAGTAGCTCACCATGGCGGGAATGCCCATCCATGCCTCGCCGACAATGCGAAATCCGGGGTATTCAGTGGCAATATGCCGTGCCCAGTCGGCCATAAAGTTTCGTTCAGCAAAAGGTTGCGTATCCATGCGAATGCCATGGATGCCCGAAAACTCAATCCACCAAACACTGTTCTGGATCAGATAAGTGGCAAGAAGGCGGTTGTTCTGGTTCAGATCGGGCATATTGGTATCGAACCATCCTTTCAGCATCACGTCATAATCAGCCTGCGCAAAATGGGGGTCAACCAGGGTGGTCATGCGATAGGAAGTACGTGTGAATTCAGGCCATTGATTGATCCAGTCAGAAGCAGGAAGGTTTTCCATCCACCAGTGCTTGTGTCCGCAATGATTAAAAATCATGTCTTTGATCACTTTTAATCCATGACTTTCCGCTTCCCGGACCAAACGCACATAATCTTCATTGGTTCCGAATCTCGGATCCACCCGGTAAAAATCGGTTATGGCATAGCCGTGATACGAATACCTGGGCTGGTTGTTTTCAAGCAAAGGGTTGACCCAAAGAGCGGTAAATCCAAGATCAGCAATATATTCCAGGTTGTTGATGATCCCCTGAATGTCGCCTCCGTGACGGCCATCGGGGTCGTTAAGGTTGGCTTTTTCAAGCATGCCCGGAACATTGTCGTTTGCCGAATTTCCGTTGGCAAAGCGATCGGGCATAAGCAGATATATGGCATCGGAGGCATCAAAACCCTGCCTGTTCCCGGAATTATCTTCCCTTTCCCTAAGCTCGTATGGAGAGGAATACCGAACCCTGCGGCCATCGGTAAAGTCAATTCTGAAAGACCCGGGAACTGCATTGGAAAGGTCAAGGTAAATGAAAACATAATCGGGGTTTTCCACACTTACCACCTCCTTCACCACCACACCGGGGTGATTGATTCTGACACGCAGGTTTGCAATATCTTTTTCAAACACCATCAGTTGAAGCTCACTATGAGTCATTCCGGCCCACCAGAAAGGGGGTTCAATACGTTGGGGAGCTGACTGTGATACCGCCGCACCCAAACACCCGAGGCTAATCAATAAGCATAATAGGATTGTTTTCATTGTAATTGGTTTAGCATAAAATGCAAAAATAAGCCTTTGCGGCTATTAAGCAAGATTGTATAGCCTTAATAAGATTCAATTATCAGCTACCTGGTTTTCCGATCCAATTGAAATTGATGACAGCTTAGCCGTTGTTTTCGGATACCGCCTGGAGGCTGTCTCTAAAGTCGGGTAAAAGCTCGCTTACTTTGAAAATCAGCTTTACCCTCCATAAATGGTGGCTGATTTTCAACACTTTTCCTTTAAGGAGTAAGGGTAAATAAGCATTGAAAATCCTTCGAAACAGACTTTAGAGACAGCCTCTTCAACAGCAGGCAATTCAAAAAGAAATGATGGCTCTATTTACAAAAAGCTTACTTTTGGTGGACGAAAAACACCATGCCAATGAAGTATGAAAGAGGGCCGGATTGCGAATGAGAAGGTATATTCCGTTTCAGTGGCAAGGATAATCCAACATGTATGGGAAAACGTATTCTGGTTACCGGAGGTGCAGGATTCCTCGGTTCACACCTTTGCGAAAGACTGCTCAGGGATGGACATGATGTAATTTGTCTCGACAATTTTTTTACCGGACAAAAGCAAAATGTGGTTCATCTTTTGGGGATGCCATATTTTGAATTGGTCAGGCACGATATAATCATGCCTTATTTTGTTGAGGTTGACGAAATCTACAATCTCGCCTGCCCGGCCTCTCCGATTCATTATCAGCACAATCCGATAAAAACGGTAAAAACCTCGGTAATGGGAGCCATAAACATGCTGGGGCTTGCCAAGCGCATTCATGCCAAAGTTTTGCAGGCTTCAACAAGCGAGGTGTATGGCGATCCGGAAATACATCCGCAAACCGAAGAATACTGGGGGCATGTGAATCCGATTGGAGAAAGGGCGTGTTATGATGAAGGGAAAAGGGCGGCAGAAACCCTCTTTGTTAATTACCACAGGCAAAACGGTGTGAGAATAAAGATTGTCAGGATATTTAACACCTTTGGCCCACGTATGCATGCAAACGATGGGCGTGTGGTGTCGAATTTTATTGTGCAGGCTTTGCAAAACAAAGACATCACCATATACGGCGATGGAAAACAGACAAGAAGTTTCTGTTATGTTGACGATATGATTGAAGGCTTAATAAGAATGATGGAAACAGCTGACGAAATTACCGGGCCGGTGAATATGGGAAATCCGGTTGAGTTTACAATCCTGGAACTGGCTCAAAAGATTATTGAATTAACCGGGTCAAAATCAAAACTTGTTTTCTTGCCACTGCCATCCGACGATCCCATGCAAAGAAAACCAGATATTGAAAAAGCAAGAAACCTGCTAAACTGGGAACCTGAATCCACCCTTGAAGAAGGTTTGATCAAAACCATCAGATATTTCAAGGAAACCCTTGCTTAAAATAGTAATGCAGTAAAGAATTGAATGGCGAAGATAAAATGCTAATTCATTTTTTTCGAATGCTATTATTTAACCACCCCAAAATTGAGATTGACACTATTCTACCCATGCCAACACAAAAATCAGCTAAAAATGGGATTAGAAATATTCCTGGTCATTCTTGCCAACAACTTTAAACTTAAAATAGGGCTGAACCGAAAGCTGACAACATGCCAACAGAAGATCTCCGAAATTTTCATGTGCTATTGTTTTTGTGGAACATACGCTTTGTTGTTAGGTATGAGCTATACTATTTAAAATGTACGATCTACACCAATGCATATCCCCTACGGGGAATGTAGTAGTTAATGCACCCTATTACTACTAAAATCCCTAATCCGCTACGCGGAATTCAGCTTGATGTTACCGTTTCGCCGCAGGCGATAAGGTATTGTAGTAATAATTATCCAAAAGTAATTTCCTTTACCTCGTAGAGGTTATGCTTTCTTTAGCACTTGAAAAAAGACTTAGCCGATAAAAGGGCTTTCTGCAACTCTTTCCGTGTTTTCCATAACTTTGCAACTCAGAAACCCTGATTATTCAAGCTAAAACAACCTAATTCAAGTATTTACTATGATTAAACCCAGCCTGCTCATACTCGCCGCCGGAATTGGCAGCCGCTACGGCTCACTAAAACAACTCGACCAGCTTGGCCCAAACGGAGAAACCATCATTGATTATTCTGTTTTTGATGCCTTAAGGGCCGGTTTCGGGAAAGTGGTGTTCGTGATCAGAAAAAGCATCGAAAAAGAATTTGCAGAAACCCTGATGCAGAAACTCGCACGCCATATTGAGGTGGATTATGTTTTGCAGGAAATTGAAAATATCCCCAACGGTATCAGCATCCATCCAGAGCGTGTAAAACCCTGGGGAACAGGCCATGCAGTTTTAATGGCCAGCGAGGTCATTCACGAAGCTTTTGCTGTGATCAATGCCGACGATTTTTACGGTGCAGACGCATTCAATGTATTGGGCGCCCACCTGAAGCAGGCCCAAACCGGGCAATATTCCATGGTTGGATACCAACTTCAGAACACCTTATCGGAGCATGGAACCGTTTCACGCGGGGTTTGCCAGACTGATGAAAACATGCTGCTCCTGAGTGTTACCGAGCGAACCAAAATTGAAAGTAAATCAGGAAAGATCCAATATATTAATGAAACCGGTGAGGCCCTGACCCTTAATCCAAATAGCATCGTTTCAATGAATTGCTGGGGTTTTACACCCGATTTTTTTCTCAGGCTTAAGCAAGGATTTAACGAATTCATTGAGGTACATGCCCAATCCCTCAAGGGTGAATTCTATATCCCGTCAGTAGTGAATCACCTGATCAACACAGGCGATGCCAGCGTGAAGGTTCTGGAAAGCAATTCAATATGGTTTGGCGTAACCTACCGCGAGGATCGTGGGCATGCTGTAAACCAACTGAAGCAACTGGTCAAACAGGGCATTTACCCGGAAAAACTCTGGACATAAACAAGCTTAAACTGATACATCAATCCCTGACCCAGGTTCCGGTCATCACTGCACTGCGGATTTCACAAGGTTCTACATGCTCAGTGATCAGAAGCCGGTTTTCGCCGGTGTAGGTGTATTTATAAAAGGCAAGCCCGGAGCAGTCAAGAAAGTTATAGATCACAAGAAATTCCTCGCCAACGGCATAACGGCCATTGGTGGTTTCATATATGGAAGTGGGTTCCGAAATGATCCACTCAAAAACTCCGTTTTGCTGGGTATAAAAAACGATTTCACGTTGTTTTCCCTCCAGATTTATATTTCTGTACCAAACCCCTCCGATTCTTCTTTCGGGTGCATCGTTCTTACGGGTCCAGGTTCCGGCCAGCCCTGCAATCCTGGGTGTGCATCCATCTTCCAGCAAGCTGATAGTAATACTGTTATCTTTTACGACAATTTTGTACTTCCCATCCTCCGGGCAATCAGGGTCATTTGAAATGGTTAGTACTCCCTCAGCATAACTATATTCAGCGGCGGTGCGGGTGTGGTTTTCGGTTGGGATCAGCGGGACCCACTCAAAAAACCCGTTTGCATAAAAAGAAAGTTGCACGGGAATGTTGCTTTGATCGCCTATGCTCATGATCCATGAACCCAGAATGGAAGGATCGCCGTTTTTATCTTTCTTACAGGAAACCAGGCATATTGCCGGTAAGGCCAAAACGGCCAGCATCAACATAATTAGGGTTTTGCTCTTCATGAATTTCAGTTTATACCATAAATTTTTACTTCTGTCAATTATTTGCGGAAAATATCCGGATGTTGTTATTCGACTATCAATTAGCTAAGGGTATAAATACTTTATATTTGTTTCGTCCAGCACCCCATAAAGCGGGGCGGGCAGTGCAGGGCTGGTTTGTTCATTTTAAGTCCCGTCAGTCCTGATTATTGTTTATTCGACCGCCAAAGCTACAAAAATGATGCGAAAGCGCAGCTTTGCGGGCCGAAGCTGATAAAAATTGCATGTTGGCTTGTGTAATACAAAGAAGTTCTGGGTTATAATTACAATGCTGGATCCACTCCGAAGGATCACAAACCACCGGTTTCAGTTTTTAATTAATTTTGGCGTCAACTATTTCAGTAACTGCTATATCTTTTTTGTTTGAACGATCCGGGAAGCAGCAACAGCAACATTTGGTTAAAAGCCGCAGTCGCCGGCGGGCTATGGGCTTCCGTTGAAATCATTGCAGGCAGCTTTTTGCATAATATCCGGGTTCCTTTTGCCGGCGGAGTACTCGCCTCCTTTGGCGTAATGCTGATGATCTCATTTTACCGCATGTGGCCCGAACGCGGTCTGATCTGGCGGGCCGGGCTTATTTGCGCCCTGATGAAGTCAATATCGCCAAGTGCCATCATCCTCGGCCCGATGATGGGCATCCTTTCTGAAGCCATTCTGCTTGACCTTTTTATTCGTCTTTTAGGAAAAAGCCTGCCAGGATTGATGGTTGCCGGAGGAATCAGTGTTATGGCGGCTTTCGGACAAAAAATTTTCAACATTCTGGTAATCTATGGCTTCAGCCTTGTAAGGGTCTACCTGAATCTTTTTGATTTTGCAGCCAGGCAAATGGGGTTTGAAAGCGCAAATCCGCTGGTTCTGATCCTGGTGTTGGCCGGCATATATTTTATAATGGGTGTGGTTTCGGCTATCGCCGGATTTTTAATAGGAAACCGTACAGCAAGCCTTCAGCATCCTTCGGGCATGCAAAAACTCAACCGGAACAATGAGCTTTTCAGCGACGGTGTCGGGAAGAATTATTCAACAATGCTGCTGTTTCTGAACCTGTTCTCTATTCCGGCAGGGATAATTCTGATCAATAATGCCAGCCCTTTTGTTTCAACTGCTGTTGTTTCAGTTTACATTTTGTTCTGTCTTTACCGGTATCCGGGTTTGTGGAGAAGGCTGAAAAAACCATTTCTGTGGACACAATTCCTGATCATTATTGTTTTATCGGTTCTATTCTGGCAAAGCGATGAGGTTAAGAAAGGAAGCTTTGATTACAGAGGGATGGCTGCCGGCCTGGAAATGTCGTTGAGAGCGCTCATGGTGATTTCCGGGTTTACCGGCATTTCATACGAACTAAGAAGCCCGCTTGTTCGCATGTTTTTATTTAAAAGAGGATTAAGGCAGGTGTATAGTTCGGTATCAATGGCATTTCAGGCGCTTCCATCCATGCTTGAGCATGCTGTAAAACCGCGGGAGCTTGTCCGCCGCCCTTTTCAGGCCGTGGCAATGATGCTCTCCAGTGCAGCAGCCTGGGAGAAAACTTTTGAAAGCACCCAGCAAAAAACGAACTGATGCTTTTTCTCCATTTCTTGACGCTACTTATTACATTTGCAGTTGCAAAATAAACCCAATGAAAAAACACAATCAGGAAACCAGGCAGGAAATGAGTTTCTGGGAGCACCTTGAAGATTTGCGCGGTACTTTGGTGCGGTCAGTTGCAGCCATCATGGTTTTTGCGATTGCGGCCTTCTTTCACCGCAGCCTTATCTTTGACAGGATCATACTGGCGCCCAGAGATTCGGACTTTATCACCAATCAGCTTTTATGCCGCTTTGGCAGAATGCTTTCAATTGAAGCATTGTGCTTTGATGACCTTTCAATACAGATTATCAATATCCAGATGTCAGGTCAGTTTCTTATGCATTTGTATGTGAGCCTGGCAGCCGGGTTTGTGCTGGCGGTTCCGTTCATTGTTTATCAGTTCTGGAGGTTTATTGTCCCTGCCCTCAAACCCACAGAGCGCAAATACAGCCGCAGGGCGGTTTTTGTGATCTCCCTGCTTTTTATTACCGGTGTTCTTTTCAGCTATTTTGTGATCGTACCCCTGACGGTAAATTTTCTGGGAACCTATCAGGTCAGCGGTTTTGTATCAAACCAGATTTCATTGAACTCATACATCAGTACGGTCATCTCTGTTACCCTGGGAGTAGGGCTTGTGTTTGAGCTTCCGGTGGTGATTTATTTTCTGGCCAGGGTTGGCCTGGTAACACCGGCCTTTCTGCGAAAAAGCCGGAAATACATGCTCATTATTATTCTGATCCTTTCTGCCATCATCACCCCACCCGATGTTTTCAGCCAGATACTGGTCAGCATCCCACTGCTGGCTCTGTATGAACTCAGCATCTATATCGCAAAACGGGTAAATCCTGATTGAACAGTCAGATTGTAACCTTTCGAAACTACAGGCGTCAAAGAAGTAAATCAAATTATTCATCATCTTAATTTATTTACCATGAGCTATTCAAGATTATACAGAAGCACAACATCGAGGGTTTTCGGAGGAGTTGCCGGCGGTATTGCCGAATTCTTCAGTATTGATCCGGTAATCATCAGAATTCTTTTTGTTCTGGCAGCCATTTTCGGAGGCGGCGGAGTGATTATTTACCTGGTTTTATGGATCGCGGTGCCTGAAAGGCCATACACCGCAACCATGTTCACTTCGGCAAATCCTTCGCCGGAAGGCCCCGACAGCGAAAAACCAGCCGGAGAAGGCACCCCGCCACAAACAAACTTTACACAAGGAAAGTATAGCGGTAGCCTGATCGGTGGCATTATCCTCATCGGTATCGGAGCAATGATTCTGGCCGGCCGTATTATCCCGAATGTCTATTTCAGGGATCTATGGCCTTTTTTCCTGGTGGTTGCCGGTGTTATACTCATTGTTAATTCAATGAACACAATATCAAAGAAAGATTCTTAGTTTCATCAGTCAGACATAAACAATAAATCTCAAAATCATGGATTACAAAAAAGTTTTCTGGGGGATTATTTTCATATTTATCGGATTGCTGTTCGTTCTCAAGAACCTGAACGTTCTTGACTTCAGCTGGTATCAGTTCATCAATCTCTGGCCACTTTTACTGATCCTTTGGGGCATAGCCATGCTGCCCATAAAAGGGATAATCAAACTTGTACTGTCGCTGGCGATGGTTGTTATGGGAATTTATCTCGTTAACAAATACGACTCCGGTTACTGGTTTGAATACCACAGCCCGCGCAGCTATCGTTACGACGACAGCGAAAGAAAAGAAAGCAGGCGGGATCGGGAAAAAAGAATGGAACGCGCTGATTCCGAAAGCGAAACACAATACCTCTTTTTCCCTTTCAGCAAGGAAATAAAAAATGCCACGCTGAAACTTGATGCCGCCGCCGGCACTTTCTACCTGCGCAGCACATCCGATGAACTTATTGAAGTTGAAAAAGAAGGAAATATCGGAAGCTACAGCCTGACTTCTCAGGAAGCCCGCGACTCACACATTGTGAAACTATCACTTGAAGAAACCATGATCAGGGGTGAAAGGCTCAGGCATCGTGTTGATATTAAATTACATGACAAACCGCTGTGGGATCTCGACCTCAATATTGGCGCTGCACGCATCGAGATGGATCTCAGCCCCTTTAAAACCAATAACATCAATATTGATGGCGGTGCTTCTTCCATACGTCTGAAGCTTGGCGACAGGCAATCTGAAACCAATGTAGAAGTAAATGCCGGCGCCTCGTCCATCCTGATAGAAGTTCCTGAAGGATCGGGTTGCCAGGTAAATACCAACACTGTGCTGTCGGGTAAAAACATGAGGGATTTTAAAAGAACCGGTAGCGGAGTGTATGAAACAGAAAACTTTGAAGAAAGCAAAAACAAGATTTTCGTAAAGGTTGACGTGGCTGTTTCAAAAATAGAAGTGAGAAGATATTAGGCATAGCCAGCCCGAAACACATTGAACAGTAGACAATACAGATAGCCTGTTGACCGGTTCTGCCAATTTTTTCGGGTAGTTTTAAGGTACATAAGCATACTGCACCCGATTAATAACCTGAGCCATACGGGTGCGGCGGCATCCCTTCGCATGAAAGGATGCCGCAATCTTTTAAAAATGTTGTATTTTTGCCACTTCAAATTCTGCAACAAGGCAAAACCATATTTTTGTATTTATGCGCATTGCACTGAGATTTCTTTCTGTGGCCTTCATTTTTCTCCTGTTTGCCACATTTCCCGATAACCTTTCGCGCAGCGCAACTCCCCACCATAATGAGCGTTTTACTCATCAGGAAGAAACAAGATTCTACCAATATCTTGTCAGGGATAAAATTGAAAAAATTGACGCCGCACTGAATCGCTATAACTGGTTCAATGGCAATGTGATGGTTGTAAAGAATCACAAAGTCATCTATGAAAGCGCACGAGGTTATGCGAATTACAGGACACGCCAGCCGCTTACAACAGAATCGGTTTTTGAACTGGCATCGGTAAGCAAACAATTTACCGCCATCGCCATTCTGATGCTTTGCGATCGCAACCTGATTGATGTTGACGACCCGGTGTCGCTTTACATTCCGGAACTTCCCTATCAGGGTGTCACAATCAGACAACTGCTTAACCACACTTCAGGCCTTCCCAATTATTTTTGGGTGCTTGAAAATTACTGGAGCAATGACCACCTGCCTTCAAACGAAGATATGCTGAAAATGCTCACCAAGCATAAACCACACCCCTTTTTCAGGGCAGGCCGGAGATTCAGTTACTCAAACACAGGATATGCTTTGCTTGCGTCGGTTGTAGAAAGAGTTACGGGGGAATCATTTACACACTTCCTGCGCAAAAACATTTTTGAGCCGCTTGAAATGCACAACACCTTCACACGTGCAGAAATCCTTGACAGCACCTTTCATCATCCCGATATTGCACAAGGCCATCACCATGCCTGGAGAAGGCTCAGGCTGAACACCACGGTTGTTCACGACAACGTGCTGGGAGACAAAGGCATACACTCAAATCTGACCGACCTCTACAAATGGGATCAGGCCCTGTATTCAGGCATTCTGGTGAGCAATTCGTTGCTTGAACAGGCCTATCAACCGCTTGTTCTTCCTAATCGCCGTTCACATCCTTACGGATTTGGGTTCAGGACCGCCAGCAAAAACGGGAGCAATTATGTTTATCACCACGGTTTATGGGAAGGTTTCCGTACCAGCTTTGTAAGATATCTTGAAAATGGCGATGCAATTATAATCCTGAACAACACCAACCAACAGGTCAATAATCAGATGATCAGGCAGATCAGGGACATCCTGGATGAACCGTCAGAGCCAACACCAACCCAGGCCATCATACTTGAACTCATAAGAAATGGCTGGATACATGCAAACGAGATTCATCAGGAAATGACACGGATGGACAAATCTTTTTCGCCCGATCCGGATGAGCTGCTGGAGGCTGCCTGGCTGCTCAGAGAAATGAATAAGCCGATGCTTTCAAGCCTTCTTTATCAGTTTTATGAAGAAGCGTTCAGCGAAAAATATGCCGGCGAGGCTGTTACTTACATTGATTAGCCCATACTTAAGAACAACCTGAAAAGCAGGCCTAACGTCGCAATTCGAAGTTTTTTCCAAGGTAAACCTTTCTCACCTGTTCGTCGAGCGCCAGTTCTTCAGATGTGCCGGATTTCAATACCGAACCCTCATACAATAAATAAGCGCGATCAGTGATACTGAGCGTTTCATGCACGTTATGATCGGTGATCAGAATTCCGATATTTTTGGTTTTCAGCTTTATAACAATATTCTGGATGTCTTCCACTGCAATGGGATCAACGCCGGCAAAGGGCTCGTCGAGCAGCATGAAATTGGGGTTCACGGCCAGCGCCCTGGCTATTTCTGTGCGCCGGCGTTCGCCACCGGAAAGGGTAATGCCCATGCTCTTTCTAACATGCTGCAGGCCAAATTCGTCAAGAAGAGACTCAAGACGCTCGCGTTGTTCCTTGTGACTAAGACCCGTAAACTCAAGTACTGCCCTGATGTTGTCTTCCACACTCAAGCGGCGAAAAACGGATGCCTCCTGGGCAAGATAACCAATGCCCAGTTGCGATCTGCGGTACATGGGTTCGCGGGTGATCTCGGCCTTATCAAGGAATACCCTTCCGGAAAAAGGTTTTATCAACCCGACAATGATATAGAATGAAGTGGTTTTCCCGGCGCCGTTTGGCCCCAGCAATCCAACAATCTCACCCTGGTTTACCTCAATGCTGACATCATTCACAACTGTACGCTTACGGTACTTCTTTACAATTCGTTCGGTTCGCAGGATCATTATTAATAGGTTGATTTAATTATTTCAATCGGATTCAAAGAAAACATGCTTTTAAAACTGACCTGGCGGGCTCAATTGAGGTTCGCAAAAAGATAGATAACGATCAACAATGCTTCCTGATTGTTTGGCGGTGAGCAGATGTTCAAAGTTAACATGGCTGGAAATCAAGCTCTGCTTTACAGTTTATATCGTATAGCCGGTGCCTGCTTTCAGCAAGCTGTTTCTGCACATTCCCTCAAATAATCCCTTCCTTTAGTATATCATGTAAATGAATTACGCCCTCGTATCTGCCTTCATGAACCACAAGCAACTGAGTGATGTTATTCTGTCTCATCAGGTTGAGTGCGTCAGATACCAATGCATCTTTTTCTATGGTTTTTGGGTTCACCGTCATAATGTCCTCCGCTTTCCTGTTCTCGATTTTTCCGTCCTGGTAAAGCATTCTGCGAATATCGCCATCGGTAATGACCCCCAGTAATTCATCATTCCTCAGAACGGCGGTTGCCCCCAGCCGTTTTGAAGTGATCTCAACAATAACATCCTTTACATTGTCTTCAGCATTCACCCTGGGAACCTGATTTTGCATGCATAGGTCGCCTACCCTCAGATACAATTGCTTTCCGATGGCCCCGCCCGGATGAAAGCGGGCAAAATCGCTGGTGGAAAAGCCTCTGGCTTCCAGCAGGCATACTGCAAGTGCATCGCCCATTGCAAGCTGTGCGGTGGTGCTGGCAGTTGGCGCCAGGTTGTTCGGGCAGGCCTCTTTTTTAACCGAAACATTGATCACATAATCAGCGGACTTCGCTAAATATGAACCGGTATTTCCCACCATCGCAACCAATGATCCCACCATAAGCTTAAGCATGGGCACCAATACCTTTATCTCTGGTGTATCGCCACTTTTTGAAAGGCAGATAACAATATCATCTTTTCTGATTGTGCCCAGATCGCCATGAAGCGCATCGGCAGCGTGCAAAAAAATGGCAGGCGTACCGGTAGAATTGAGTGTGGCCACTATTTTCTGGGCAATAATGGCGCTTTTTCCAATACCGGTTAGTATAACCCGTCCCGGGGTTTTCAGGATCAGGTTCACAACCCCGGCAAACTGATCATCTATACGCGTTACAAGTTCGGCCACTGCCTCGGCTTCATCAAGCAGGGTGGAAATGGCTATTTCCCTGATTTCTTCTGGCGATTTCAAAGTTTAAAGGCGGTTATTTGATTATGCAGTAAATTTGGCGTAGCAAAGATATAGAATTTTAAATTGCTGTTGTTGCGAAAACACGTGCTGATTATCAAACGATTGCCATAGAAGCACAAAAATTCAGAATCAAAATCAATCTATTTGAAAAGTAATTTAATTTCATGAACTTTGCACACATTTTCCTTGGAGGGGAAATTTTGCTTTTTTCAGCGCCTTATCTTTTTCAACGCAGGGCGGAAAGGACGGTGTTTGTTTTGTGTGTTTTGAAATAATTTTTTCATTTTTACGTAAATGAGAGTAAAATGCATTACATTTGTGTAACGCGATAGGGTTTAAAATAGTAAAATCGAAAATATTTAAATCATTTAAGTGCATCATGCAGGGATTTATGATCATCATATTGCAGATCACTGATTATAATAACCGTTAATAAAAATGACTTCAGTTGTGGATTATCCATTGCACGACCTGCTAAAAAAGATCTTTGGTTTTGAGCACTTTAAGGGTAATCAGGAAGCGATCATCAAGAATGTGTTGGCTGGGAAAGACACCTTTGTAATAATGCCCACAGGTGGCGGAAAATCAATGTGTTACCAACTTCCTGCTTTGATATTTGAAGGCACTGCCATCATCATATCCCCCCTGATCGCCCTGATGAAAAACCAGGTTGACGCAATCAGGAATTTTGGTGCTGAAATCGGAATTGCTCATGTATTGAATTCCTCGCTAAGCAAGGTAGAGATTGCTCAGGTTAAGCAGGATCTTACTTCCGGAAAAACCAAGTTACTCTACGTAGCACCCGAATCACTTACCAAAGAAGAAAACATAAAATTCTTCCAGGAGATCAATATTTCCTTCTATGCCATTGATGAGGCGCATTGTATATCTGAGTGGGGGCATGACTTTCGTCCTGAATACAGGCGGCTGAGGCCCATCATCGAAGCCATCGGCAAAAAGGTTCCCGTAATTGCCCTTACTGCAACGGCCACGCCCAAAGTGCAGCAAGACATACAGAAGAACCTGAACATGATGGATGCCAGCATCTTCAAATCCTCTTTTAACCGCCCCAATCTTTATTATGAGGTGCGTCCCAAAAACGAAGATGTTATCAAGGAAATCATCAAGTACATCAAGACCAATTCAGGAAAATCGGGGATCATTTATTGCCTGAGCAGAAAAAAAGTGGAAGAGCTTTCCGAAACCCTTCAGGTAAACGGAATCAAAGCCCTTCCTTACCACGCCGGTCTGGATTCTTCGACCCGGAAAATGAACCAGGACAAATTCCTGATGGAAGAAAGCGACGTGATTGTTGCCACTATTGCCTTTGGCATGGGAATTGACAAACCCGATGTCCGCTTCGTAATTCACTACGATATCCCTAAAAGCCTTGAAGGATACTATCAGGAAACAGGCCGATCGGGCCGCGACGATGGCGAAGGAAACTGCATCGCCTTCTACTCATACGACGACATACAAAAACTCGAAAAATTCCTGAAAGGCAAACCTGTTGCCGAGCAGGAAATTGCCCAGCAGCTTCTTATCGAAACTGTTGCCTATGCCGAATCCTCGGTGTGCCGGCGCAAGCAACTGCTGCACTATTTCGGCGAGATCTATAAAGAAGACAATTGCAGCAATTGTGACAACTGCCTGCATCCCAAAGCGAAGTTTGAAGCCAAAGAATATGTTGTAACCGTACTGGAAGCCGTGCTGGAAGTAAAACAGCTATTTAAGGCCAAGCACATTATTAATATTCTCACCGGTAAAAATACAGCCACCTTAAAAAACTTCAAACACCACAAGCTTGAGTCTTTTGGCAAAGGCATGGAAAAAGATGAGAAGTTCTGGAACGCTATTATCAGGCAAATGCTCATCGAACGGCTTCTGGTTAAGGATATTGAGAACTATGGCTTGTTGAAAATCAGCCCGGAGGGTTCAAAATTCCTGAAAAAGCCGGTATCCATCATGCTTGCCCTCGATCATGACTATGAAGGCTCAGATGAAGAGGATTTCTTTGCAGGGGGCGGCAACAAAACAAGCACAACTGACAAAACGCTCTTTGCCTTGCTGAAAGACCTCAGGAAAGACATTTCAAGAAAAGAATCGCTTCCACCGTTTGTGATCTTTCAGGATCCCTCGCTGGAAGATATGGCCACGCAATATCCGATCAACCTCGAGGAGCTTAAGCACATCACAGGCGTTGGCACAGGTAAAGCACAAAAGTACGGAAAACCCTTTGTTGACCTCATTGCACAATATGTTGAGGAAAATGAGATCATCAGGCCGCTTGACATGATCGTGAGATCGGTGGTGAACAAGAGCGGACTAAAGGTGTATATCATTCAGAATATTGACAGGAAAATTGCCCTTGAAGACATTGCCTACGCCAAAAACCTGACCATTGACGAGCTGCTTACCGAGGTGGAGCGAATTGTTTCGAGCGGAACAAAAATTGACCTGAATTATTATGTGAACGAATATATCGATCCCTATCACCAGGAAGAAATCTTTGATTACTTCAAGGAAGCCGATTCCGATTCAATTGAACAGGCTCTGAAATCCCTTGGCGAAGATGAGTACAGCGAAGAAGAAATCAGGTTGATGCGCATTAAATTCATGTCAGAGTTAGGCAATTAATCTTTTATAACCCATAATCCATTTTACCAGTATGACTGAAAATCCACACCCTGAAAAAAAAGGGAGTTTGAACAGCCATTGGATCGCACATGCCATCCTTGCAGCGGGTCTGATAATATCGTTTTACCTGCATTACAGCGAAAAACCGAAAGAGTATATCCCGGAAGCCCGGCAAATTCCTTTAAGCGAAAGCGCTGAAGGTCTGCGCATTGCCTTTGTCAATCCCGACGTGCTGATGGAACAATACGTTATGGTTCCTGATATGGTAAAAACCTTTGAGGCAAGCACAAAAAGCAAAGAGGCCATCATTCGCGAAAAACAAAGGGAATTTGAACAGAGGGTAAACGATTTCCAGCAACGGTTGCAAAGTGGCAGTATTTCAATGGAAATTGCACAGATTACCGAACAGCAACTGATGAAGGAACAGCAGGAGCTGATCAGCCTGAGGGACGAACTTTCAGAACAGCTTGCAAGGGAAGAATATGAAATGAACCTGCAATTGCTTGCCATCGTATCGCAATTTCTGGAAGAATACAATAAAACAAGGCAATACGACCTGATTTTCAACTTCAGCAAAGGCAACAACCTGTTTTTTGCCAGGCAAGCTTTTGACATCACCCCGGAGGTGGTGGATCTGCTTAACCAGGAATATAACCTCAGAAAACCAAGGCGTTAAACGTTTTAACAACTATGCTTAAAGGGAAAATACTGATTATCCTTTTTTCGATTGCGGCAAGCCTTTCCTTATTCACTCAAGGTTGCCGGAACCAGGCTGGCAAACTGCCGGAAAATGTGCTCGACAAACAAACCATGATTAATCTGCTCACCGACATGCAACTGGTAGAAGCTGCGCTGGCAGTAAAACAAAGCCGGAACGCTGCCGATCCTTCAGTTCCCAGGATTTATTACGATAGTTTGTTTGCAAAATACAACATCACCAAAGCCGTGGTTGACAGCAGCCTGAAATACTACGGCCGTCAGCCAGAGATATTTGAAGAATTGTATGCTCAGGTCATCATCAGGCTTTCAAGAATAGAACACGATAATGCGATGCGGGAAAAAAGCAGGGCAGACACCTTACTGGTTCATGACACCATACAAGCGAAAGATTCGCTCAATCTTCCCAAGCCACCCAAAGAAGAAACCCAGCCGGCCACTTCTATTACCGAGCAACCGGTGCACTGATTATTGCTTGTCGGCAACTGCAGTAAAGGTTTCTTCGTTTGCACCGTCATTAATGGTGTAGGTCCAATTCATTCGAGTGTTTGAAGCTGAGTTTCCGATTCCGGAAACTTCAATTGAGCCTCTGGTTTGTTTGTCAACGGTTATCCGGTTGGCAGTTACAATTCCTTCGACCGTATTGTTGCCAATCCGGCCAAAATTCTTTAGCAGGACCTGGGTGGAATTTCCGGCATCTTTGGTGATCTCCACCGTATAGAACGCAAGATCACTTTTAGCTTCGGACTCATTGAAACGCCAGGTTCCCACAAATTTATCGCGCAGATCGGCATTATCATCGTCCTTGTCGGGCTCGCATGAGGAAAATGAAAAAATCATTAATCCAATCATTATCAGCAGATAGCAATTTCTTTTCATAATAACACAAATTAAATCGTTAAGAAGAATCGTCTGCAAAGATAATTCAGGAAGATAGAAATAAATTAAGAGGGGTTGAAAATAGCAGAAAGAAAAAATAAGTGCCCGGGGATAGTTTTTAGCAACATGAATACTAATAGGTTAACCAACAAAACCTGATAAGTATTTAGCAAAATTGCAGTAAACCAAAGATAATGTAGCGTATGAAGTAATTATGAGTAATTTTACCACGAACCTGTTGCTAAAAGCATTATCCCCCGGATCACTTATCTGTTTTTTAATACATGGCAAAGATTGGATGTTTCCGGAAACCCTGCAAGAGCAAAACGGCAAAATCATAAAATTTCAAAACATGGATTACGTAAGCAAATTATTATTTTTCATTTTGCAATCAGCGCATTACAAACTCAACCTCATAATATTTTTATTAAACTTCAATCAGAAGAAAAAAAGGTTTTACTTTTGACAGTATAAAATCAAACCCAAAACCAGTTTTAATCCTGCCCACGCATAGGCATTTGCATTAATATCTCATGCTGAGCACCTAACAGACGACAGTGATAATAAAAATCTAACCAAACCATGACCAGGAAAAAGGAACAGCTATTTCAACTCATCAAATCATTGAGCAAAGAAGAAAAAAGGCATTTCAAACTTCAGGTTAACAAGTATAACAGCACCCATGAGAATAACTACATCAGGCTGTTCAATGCCATTGACAAGCAGGAAGTTTATGATGAAGAAGTAATTAAGAAACAGTTTGACGGCGAAACTTTTGTTAAACAGTTAACTGTAACAAAAAATTATTTACTAAAGCAGATTCTGAAAAGCCTGCAAAACCTCTATCACGAAGATTCAGTTGACCTGCAGGCACTGGTGATGCATCACCAGATTGCAATCCTGTTTAAAAAAGGCCAGTACGACATATGCCGCAGCCTGGCAAAAAAAGGCATAGAGCTGAGCGCCGCAAATGACTTATTTCTTGAGTGGATAGGTTTTCTGCAATGGGAAATTGAACTTATCAACAAAACAGACATTGAGCAGTATAAAAAAAGTCTTGAACACTACCTTGAGCAAACCAAAGAACTATTAATGTGGTACGAGATCACTACAAAAGGCATTCATCTGAACAACCAGCTGCAATTGTTTTCACTGGGAACCCCCACATACTTTTCAAAGAACAACATTTTTAAAGATCTGATTAAGAGCGCTGAAGAACTGATAAACACAACAGCAACCGATACCATGCCTCTTGCCACCCGGTACAATTTGTTTTATCCTCTGGCCCAGTCCTATATGGCGCTTGGTGAGTACGAAAAGGCATATTACACCTACCAGTATCTCGAAGAAGAACTCAAAAGCGGTTATTCATCAAAGAATTTAAGCGAGCAATATATCAGTGTTTTAACTGGTATTTTATATTCAGCCGGCACGGTAAACAAGCCCGGTG
>ERZ869909.178-NODE-178-length-94481-cov-33.212830_pt1 | contig 94481 bp, 76 predicted proteins | sample MGYA00520892_ERZ869909 | MGnify/ENA primary metagenome ERZ869909 (study PRJEB32215, sample SAMEA104723947) | bioreactor metagenome | biome: bioreactor; feature: anaerobic bioreactor; material: water | place: China | collected 2015-03-12 ... | reverse complement strand
TTGATGGCATTTTCGAGCACGTCGCGGGTTTCGGAATTCGAGGTTTCCGCCAGGGAGGCGGCTTCGAGCTGCTGGCGCAGGCGGGTCATCGGCCGCTTGAGATCGTGGGCGATGTCGGTCGAGGATTGATTGGCGCTTTCGACGAGACGCTTGAGCTGGGTCAGCATGGCGTTGATGCGCTGGGCGATCTCGTCGAGATCGTGATGGGCATTCTTCACCGGAACGCGCCGATCCAGGTCGCCGCCCGATACCGCCGAGAGCGTGTTGGCGATGTCGTCGATGCGCCTTTGCGTGCCGCGTGCGAGGTAAATTCCGGATCCGACGCCGACGATCGCGGTGGCGAGAAGACCCCAGCCGAGGCTGCGCATGAGGATGCGCCAGGCGTGCTCCACCTCGCGGTTGCTCATTCCGATGAGAAGCTGGCCTTCGGAAACAGGTGTCCAGATCGCGTAGAAGTGTCCTTGCGGGCCGTTTCTGCTGGCGAGCTCGGGCAGGCTTCTGCGCTCGATGTCGCGCCAGCCTTCGAAGGGACGCTCGGAGCGCACGTTGCCGGCGACGACTTTTCCCTCCGCGTCGAGAACAGAAAAAATACTGTCGGTATCGCGCACCGAATCCATTTCGTCGTGGACCACCGTCGCCAGCTCCTTGAAGCCGTAGCGGCGGTCGATGGCGAGGAGCGCATCGCGTGCGTTGAGGACGCGTGCGCGGACGCCGTCTTCCAGGCCGTCGATGAGGTTGACGATCAGGCTGACGAACAGCGCGGTCACGCAGGCCGTGATGATCAGCGTGAAGGCGGCTGCAGAGCGGACCTCGGTGCGGCGGAAGAGGTCACGGATTGTCATTGATGGAGTAGCCGCTGCCGCGCACCGTGTGGATCAGCGGCGTTGCAAAAGGACGGTCGATCTTTGCGCGCAGGCGCGAGATGTGCGTTTCGACGACGCTGGTGCGCGGATCGAAATGGAAGCCCCATACGCGTTCCAGCAGCATCGTGCGCGTGACGACGCGGCCTTTGTTGCGCAGCAGGACCTCCAGCAGGACCAGCTCCTTGGGCTTGAGGTCGATACGGTCCCTGCCGCGGCGAACCGCGCGCCTCGCCACGTCCAGCTCGAGGTCGCCGGCGCGCAGGACCTCGCCATCGGCCCGCATCGGCGGCCGCCGGCCGAGGGCGTTGACGCGTGCGAGCAGCTCCGCGAACGCGAAGGGCTTCACGAGATAGTCGTCTCCGCCTACATCGAGGCCCTGGACGCGGTCGTTGACGCCGCCGAGCGAGGTGAGAAAGAGGATCGAGACGCGGCTGCCGGCGCTGCGCAGCGTGCGGGCGAGAGAGAGGCCGTCGAGGCCCGGCAACATCCGGTCCAGAATGACGATGTCGTAGTTTTCGCGGATGGCGAGCGCCAATCCGTCCTTGCCGTCGGACACCACGTCGATGGTGTGACCAGCCTGGAGAAGACCTTTCGCGACGTACTGCGCCGTCTCTTTGTCGTCCTCGACAATGAGCACCCGCATGATTTCGAGCTCCCTTGCGGCCTCCTGCAGGTTCGAGGACCGGCTGTCTGGTGTCTATATCACCATTTCCGGGCGCCCCAAGCCCGCCCGGAACGCATGAAGGAGCCCGAACGCTCGGAAGCGTTCGGGCTCCAGGGCACCCAGCAAGGGACGGGGCCCAATGGGCAGGACCTCGAGGGGGACCATTGTTCAGGAGCTGGCTGTGTGCCTCGCAAGGAGGAGGCGCACATCTCAGAGACTGCCCACCCTTGAGCTTAGGGAGCCAACGTTACCCCCTCATTTCCGGGACCTTACAAATCCGGTAATGTGGTGCGTTGTGCTGTGGACGGTGTGAAAGCGGCCGTCAGGGTGCGCGACTGTTAGAGCGTGATCATTTTCGATTGAATCGGGATCACGCTCTATCTCTTTGGTGAGACCGATGATTCACGCTTCAGGCTGATAGGGCCTGAAGCGATCATGGTCTAGGGTGCGCTCTGGGCGTCTGCCTCCCCCTCGGACGGCGAGAGATCCTGCGAGGCTTCCGCGAAACGGGAAATGACGAACGCGGCGATCGCGAGCAGGAAGATCAGCGGCAGGTTCCGCACCACGCCGCGCGCAATGCCGGGAGCGGCGGCGGGGGCCACCGAGGTCAGCAAAGCCATGACCTCAGGAGGAAGCTGCGGGCCGTCGCTTTCCTCGTCGGCTTCCTGCGACGCCTCGGTCGTATCGGCCGCCGCAGCCGTTTCGCCGGCGGGCTCGCTCTCCTTGTTGACCACGGCCATCGTCACGAGAGCGATGACGGTGAACAGTACCGCCATGAGCGCATAGGCGGACACGTGTCCGTAGAGCTCGACGAGCTTGATCGCGAGGGCTGCGGTCGCAAACCCTCCGGCCACGAGAAGGGGCACTGCCACCGTCGCGCGTCCCACGAATTTTGAGATGGCCGAGTCGATTGATCGCTCGGCCCGCTTGAAAAGCCCCTGGAACAGCATCGGCGGTCAGCTCTCCCCTCCCGATCTCAGACGAAGCGGCGAGGTGCGCGTGTCACGACTTCCAAAGCGCGCCGATGACGAACCCGAGGCCCGCGGCGACGGCGAGGGTGGTCAGCGGCTGATCCTTGACCGATTTGTCGACGGCGCTCTTGAAGTTCTGCGCGACTTCCTGGACCTGCTCGGTCGCCTCGCGGCCCTGGTCCGCGACGTTGCGGGCGACGCGCTGAATTTCATCGCTGGTGCGCTCGGCGAAGTCGGCGGCTTTGTCCGCCAGCTCGTCTGCCGCTTTACCGCCGCGCGTGGTGGTCGATGAGGTGTTTGTCATGGGAAACGCAGCTCCTATTCCTGTACCGAAGGGCCGCCTGGCCCCGGCTCAGTAACGCGGACGACTGAACTTGGTTTCAATCGGGTAGCTCAGGGCCTTCGTCCGGAAACAGGTGACGGAATGTGACGATGGTGGTCATCAGGATGGGCACGGCGACGAAGGCGCCGATCGGCCCCCACATCCACGCCCAGAAGCCGATGGCGAGGAAGACGGCGAAGGGGTTCAGCGTCATGCGCCGGCCCAGCAGCATGGGCGTGAAGAATTGGCCTTCGAGCGCGGTTATGACGAGGTAAGCGGCGGGTGCGATGAGGGCTTCGCCGACGGTCGGAAAGGTGAAAAGGCCGATGAGAAACAGCACGCCCGTGGTGATGGCCGGTCCGATATAGGGGACATAGTTGAGGACCGCGGCCAAGACGCCCCAGAGCAGCGGGTTGGGAAGACCCACGGCGTAGGCGAGGAGGGCGGTGACGCAGCCGAGCGCCGTGTTGATGAGGGTAAAGGTGCCGAAGTAGACGGTCGTCTTGTGTTCGATGTCCGAGAGGATCTTGAGAGCCGTCAGCCGCGCGTCTCTGCTCGGAAAGACCAGCACCGACCGCGTTTTGATCTCCTTCTGATAGATCATGTAAAAAATGAGCGCGCCAAGGAAGAGAATGCCTTGGGTAACGGCAGGTGTGAGGACGGACACGATGCCGTGCACGATGTTCGTGTTTTCCTCCACCCGGAGGCCGGTTCCGCCCTGGCCGCCGGTCGCCTGGTTCAAGGCGCCGAGCACCTCCTCCAGAAAGTCGAGCGGGCCGGACATGGCCGCAAGCCTTTGGCGGATGAGATCGCCGAGCTCACTGGCACGGCCGAGCCAGTAGGTGATGGGGAGCGACAGCAAGGTGGCGATGGCGAGGAGGACGGCGACGAAGGCCATCGTCACGAGGATCACGGCCGGAACGCGGGGCAGGCCCTGGCGCTCGAACCACGCGACGACCGGGAGCAGGATATTGGCGACGACCCAGGCCAGGATGACCGGCACGGCGACATCGCGCATGAGGTAGAGCGCAGCCAGAACGGCGAGCGCGAACAGCCCTGTGACCGAGACATGAGCCACGAGCGCCCATGTTTCCGCCGAGGACGCCTCGGGCGCGGGTGCTCTTCCGTTTCTCGGAACCGCCTCCGGTGGCACCTCCGGGATCGCCATGGCGCATCACTCCACTTTTTCTTCGTTCTTGGAGGCCCTTCTGCTTCGGTTTCGGGCCTCGTGGTTCAGTGCTCAGGTGCTCGGAGGTTTGCCTTCCGCGTCCTTTTTGAAGGCGCCGGCAAGGGCGCGTCCGGCGCCGGACGCCTGAGACCAAAGAGATCCCCACGTCCATCTGTCCTTGAGTTCGTGCAGCACTCTCAGCAATTGAGCACGCGTCGCCTCGGGAAGCGCGTTCGCGATGCTCTGCCAAAGGCGTTCCACGTTGTAAGGCGCAGCGTCGAGCAAGCTCACCGCCACGGCTTCGTCTGGTGCGAAGCCGAGATCGCTTGCGGCCGCGGACAGGGCCGTCCTGATGTTGCGAGCCTTTTCGCTCGGATCGTCCGACTCGTAAGGCGGGCTCCATTCGTTGAAGGGACGGAGACGGTCGATATGGGTCGCGACGAGGATGATCGGCGGCCGGCGGCGGTTGAGGCGGGAGGCGAAGTGGCGGCGCAGGGCGTCCAGCGCGGCCCTATCGACCTCCCGGTCGGCACGGTTGGCGGCCGCAACCCACAACACGAGATCGCAGTCCGCCGCCTTTTCGATCAACAGCTCGACGGCGCGCGGATCGGCGCTGATGCCGGGGCTGTCGATGATCATGGCGGCTGGGAACCCTTCCCGCTCCATTCGATAGGGCGTGAACCTGGCTGTGGCGGGCAACGGATCCGTGGCGGCGCGGGCTTCGCGGGCGAGCGCGTTGACCAGGCTCGATTTGCCGGCGCCCGTCTGGCCGGCCACGAGAATACGAAGCGGTTCCGCACGCACCTGACTGAGCGCGGTCTCGTCGGCCGCGGTTTCGTCCGACACGTAGCTCGTCAGCGCGCCTGACGTGACGCGCAGACGTCCTCCGTAGAGGTCGATGGCCGCGCGGCCGATTTCGGTGATGTAGGCTTCGGTCAAACGGCGGGCGATGGCGTCGCGGCCCCACTGCACCATGGCTTTCGAAAGCTGCTCGCGCGCTTCGTTGGCGACGGCGGTGGCCGGGTTGAACATGCGGATGACGCGCCAGACGTCGTAAGCCTGCCCGGCAACGTCGAGCGCGCCGCGCCAGCGATAAAGGGCGAGCGCCTGCGCGACCGTGAGGCGATCTCCGAACGGCACCCGTTCGACGGCGAGCATTCGCAGCCGCCGGCTCACGCGCTCGATGATGGCGAGCGCCTCGGGCATGGTGAACTGCCAGAGTGGGTCCTTGCGATCGGGATGGATGCGATGAGCCACGACCTCGATTGTGTCCTGCCCGAGCTTCATCAGGACTTCCGGGCTGGTGATGGTCGCAGGGTCCGTCTTCTTGGCGAGGCGCGTCACGTCCGCCCAGGCCAGTTCCTCGGCGGGCGACCAGTGAAGGTTCGGAGCGTCCGCGAGATCCGGAGCGGATGTGTCCGGTGCTGGGCTCGCTGTGGGCTCCGCGGGAGGGAGGAGCCAGCGCTGCGTGAAGTAGACCAGCGCGACTGCGGCGAGCGCAAAGCCGGTCCAGTGCAGGAGGTAGCCGTTCTGCCAGAGCCAGACGCTGCCGAGCGGGACGAGCGAGAGCGCCGGGATGAGCAGGCCGATGCCGAGAAGGATCAGAGAGGCCGTGCGTCTCGCAGAGCCTTTGCGTTTGGTCTTGTCGTTCATCGGCGCTCCCCGCCGTCGTTGCGTGACAGGCGCTGCTCTTTGGCGATGCGAAACGCTTCGCGTAGAGATTGGCGATAGGTTTCGGCAATGTCCCGGCTATCGGTTATGCCGAGCCGGCGCCCGTGAAGATAGCGGATGGCGGCACGGCCGAGCGCGTAGGTGACGGCGAAACTTGCGGCGGCCGAAGCTGCGGCGCCCGCGGTTTGCCCATAGACGGGGATGAACTTGGCGAGCTGACGCAGACCAATGCTGGCCGCGACCTTGGTGAGCGTGCCGGCGCCGAGAGCGGCGCTCAACTCTGCGTAGGCGCGCCGATCCCACTGAATGCCGTAGAGCGAGCCGAGACGCGTGAGCATGCGGGCTTGCACGGTGGTGGCGGCGATGGTGCCGGCCACGGGTATCGGCACCAGGTCGCCTCCGGCTGCGGCCATGGCATGGCCCATGACGATGGGGTCTGCCGCGCGCGCTTTCGGATCGGTGGAAAATCCGGGCATGGCCTGGAGCGCGGCGAGCATTCCGTGCGGGGCGACGGTCGTGAGCGCTTCGGTCAATGCATCGAGCCCATAGTCGTGCGGGACGAGGCCGTCTTCCGGCTTGGTCAGGTCGATCGGCACGAACAGCAGCGGGCCTTTGCCAGGGAGGCCGTTGAGCAACGTGCGCTGATAGGCGAGCGCGCGCATGAGATCGACCGGGATGCGATCGATCGCATCGGGCGGTGCGTGCGGGTCGAACGGATAGGGCTGCGTGTGGCCTTGGCCCGGCGGATAGGCGTCGTGAAGCGTCGTCTGCGCGACGACGATGGGCCAATCCGGATGGCGTGTGCGGATGCGTTGAAGCGCGTCACGAACCGCAGTCTGGTCGGGGTCTGCCGCGCGCATGGTGGCGACGATGAGATGGGCCGCCGCCTCGCTGATCGCGAGATCGTCGCTCGGATCGTAGGACACCTCGCCCAGTCCCCGCGTGTCGAGGAAGCGAAGCACGGGAGTGTCGTCCGGGAAGGCGTAGAGGCGGGCGGTGCGGGTGCAGGGGCGAAAGCCGTCGCCGATCTCGGCGTCGCTCGCCTGCGTCAGGGAGCGGATGATCGACGTCTTGCCGCTCTGGACCTTGCCGAGAAGCCAGACGACCGGGGCTTGCAGCTCTCGAGGGTTGGAGCGGCCATCCTCCGCTTCGGCACTTTCACCGGTTCGGCTGGAGCCGGTGCCTGGCCATGCCTTCGTCGTGCCGGGCCTGGACGTTCCGGACAGGCTCGGCAGCACGCCCTTCAGCGCTGCAGCCCATCTCGCCATGACGCCTCTCATCGGTGACGATCGTGATCGGTGACACGTGATGTCGATTGATCCATCACGCAAGGCCTAGAATGCTTCCGGAAAAGTGGGAACCGGGTCATGGCGAAGCCATGCAGCGCCAAGTGTCCGGTAAGAAGCACGATAAAGCAAAAACTTGGAGCCGTTCCGCGATTCCACGAAAACTGGAACGGCTCTAAGTCAACGTCCCCGGGAGAACTCGGGTTCCTCCCCGGGGCGCAGGATGGCAGGCGATCAGGAGCCTTCCTTCTGCTCCTTGAGATACTGGATGATCTCTTTGCGCGTCTCGGCATCTTGAACGCCCGAGAAGGGCGTCATGGTCGTGTTGGATGCGATCGACTGCGGGTTGGCGATGAACTTGTCGAGAGTGGCTTCGTCCCAGGTGATGCTGGACGTCAGGCCGCCCGAGTAGTTGCCGAAGCCCTCGACCTGGCCTGCGGGCGATCCGAAGATGTTGTGCAGGCTCGGGCCGAGACGATTGTCGCCCTCGTTCACGGTGTGGCAGGTGCGGCAATGGTTGTTGAATTCGATCTGGCCTTTGCTCGCGTCGCCACCAGGGGCCGGGCCTGCGCCTGCTGCTGCCGGTAGTGCCCAGGCCGCACTCAGAATGAGCGCCAGGGATGCCGTCCGCATTTTAAATACCTCTCCTTGGTTTTTCTTATGGTCGCCGAATTCAACACCTCGGGGCAGGAATAGTTCCCGGGATGTTTTTGCGAGTGTAGGCGGACGAATCTGCCCCTAAAGCCGCGATCTGCGGCGAATTTTCGAGCCTTTTCAGAGGCAATCTGGCAAGCGGCGGAAGCTTGTGTATGATGCTGGCGCAAACGGGGAGTGGGCTGGACAACCGATGCTGAACAGATTTGCCAATGTGCTCCGGGCCCGGGTGCCTGAGGTGGCGGGCACGGCGCTCGTGCTGATTTTCGCCCTGACACTCTGGCTCGGCACCCGCTATGCGGGGCAGGCCGAATGGGTGCGCCACTCCCTTCAGGTCGAGATGAAACTTTCAAATATCTACGCGCTCCTGAAGGACGCCGAACTCGGCCAGCGCAGCTACATTCTCACGGGAGAGGTCGATTTCCTGCAGCCCTTCCTGCGCGCCAAGGCGGAGCTTCCGGACGAGATCGCCAGTCTCAAGGTGCTGCTTTCCGACAACGAGGCGCAACTCGAGGCGTTCAAGGAGGCGGTGCCGATCATCGAACGGCGCATCGCGCATGCGGAAGAGACGATTTCTGTGCGTCGCCAGGAGGGCTTCGAGGCGGCGCAGGCGCGGGTTCTGGCGCGCTACGGCTTGAAGGTCACCGAGGAGTTGCGCGATCGCTTCCAGGCTTTGCGCAAGGAGGAGCACGCACTGCTCGCATCGCGTGAAATCGACATGCTGCGCACCGTGAACGTGCTCGCGATCGTGGTGGTTCTGGCATTTCTCGCCACGATGCTCGCGCTTTCGGCATGGATATTCCGTGCGCGGCGCGACGCGGCGGAAATCGCAACCGCAAACAAGCTTTTGACAGAGACGATCGCGGATCGGGACCTGGCGGAGATGCAAATCCGCCAGATGCAGAAGGTCGAGGCCGTGGGGCAGCTCACGGGCGGGATCGCGCACGATTTCAACAATATGCTTGCCGTGATCATGAGCGGGATCGGGCTCGCGCAAAAGCGGCTTCAGGGAGGCCAGGACGGGGCGGAGGAATTTCTTCAAGGCGCGCTCGATGGCGCCAACCGCGCCGCGACGCTGGTCAAGCGCTTGCTCGCGTTCTCGCGCCAGCAGCCGCTCGCGCCGAAGGCCATCGACGCCAACAAGTTCGTGGCGGGCATTTCGGACCTGATCTCGCGCGCGCTGGGCGAGACGATCCAGATGGAGACGATCCTGGGCGGAGGGCTGTGGCTCACGCACGTCGATCCGGGCCAGCTCGAGAATTCGATCCTGAACCTCTGCGTCAATGCGCGAGACGCGATGCCGGACGGCGGCCGGCTCACGGTGGAAACGGCGAACTGCCATCTCGACGACCGCTATGCGCGCCTGCATCCCGGAATACCGGCGGGCCAGTACGTGCTGATTGCCGTGACGGATACCGGAACCGGCATGTCGCCCGACATTCTCGAAAAGGCGTTCGACCCGTTCTTTACGACGAAAGATGCGACCAAGGGGACGGGGCTTGGCCTTTCGCAGGTGTACGGCTTCGTCAAGCAGTCCGGCGGCCATGTGAAGATTTATTCGGAGCTCGGGCAGGGATCGACGGTCAAAATCTACCTGCCGCGCCACTATGCGGCGGAGACGGAGCGCCACGAGGTGGCGACGCAGGAGATCGTTCAGGCCAACGGCACGGAGACCGTTCTTCTGGTCGAGGACGACGTGCGGGTGCTCGAATTGACGTCCGCGAGTTTGCGCGAGTTGGGATACACGGTCCTGGTCGCGGGAAGCGCGAAAGATGCGCTTGCGCAGCTCAAGACGGACGTCGAAGTCGATCTCCTGCTGACGGACATCGTCATGCCGGAGATGAACGGGAGAAAACTCGCCGATGCGGCGAATATGGTGCGGCCCGGCCTCAGAGTGATCTTCATGACCGGGTTCACGAAAAACGCGGTCGTGCACAACGGCGTGCTCGATCCCGGCGTCAATTTCCTCGCCAAGCCGTTTTCGCTCGAAGAGCTGTCGGCGAAGATCCGCGAAGTGCTCGAGACGAAACGGGCATAGTTCGCGAGGTGCGCGAAAAGATCAGGCGCGCGAGAACTTGCCTGCAGGCTGGCAGGTGTACTTCGCGATGTAATGGTTGGGATGGGTCTCCGCCCATTTCGCGCCTTCGATCTGAGAGGCGATCATGCATCCTCTAAGATCGACGCTTTCGTTGAGCCGGATGGGATGCTCTTCGCGGCAGGACGCGCCGACGACGATCGAACAGACGGTCAATACCAGCTCAAACACGGGGTAGCCTCCTGTAGATGGGGGCGGCGCGAAACAGGGCCCTCGATGTCATAATCTTCGATCTTGGCGCGTGGTTCCGCGCTTCTCCAGTCACGATTTCGTCTCCGGGTGCAACATGGAAGGCAGCGGGTGCGCGCCGAACGACACCCGGCGAGCCCCCCGGATGCCGCTCGTGCGAATTTCTTCTCCTAGGCGCTATGCCGCGCGCCTATTGAGGCGGCTTTCGGCCATGGCGTTAAGATGAGCGTCGGCCGCTTTCTCCTCCTTCAGGTTTTCGAGAAGGACGCTGGCGCAGTCCTCGCGCCCGAGCTCTTTCGCCCATGCCGCCAGCGTGCCGTAGCGGGTGATCTCGTAGTGCTCGACGGCCTGAGCCGCGGCGATCAGCGCTGCGTCGCGAACGGTCTTGTCCGCAACTTCGCCCGTCACCTCGTTGGCCTCCTCGATGATGCCGTCGATGGCAGGACAGGAGACGCCGCCGATTTCGACGCCGTGCATCTGGAACACTTTTTCGAGGCGCTCGATTTGACGGTGCGTTTCACCGAGATGATTTTCGAGACCGCTCTTGAGCTGCGGATCGTAGGCCTGATCGATCATATTCGGCAGCGCTTTCGCGATCTGGTTCTCCGCGTAGTAGATGTCGCGGAGCGTGTGGACGAACAGGTCATCCATGGATTTGATGTCGTATGTAAAGAATCCCATGGCGTGTTTCTCCTTTTGGTTGTTGTCTTGGACGCGTGGGTTTCAACAGCGCCTGCTGTCGATGGGCGAGACTCGTCAGTCGTAACCGCCGATGATCGGCAACAGTTCGCCGGTGATGTAGCTCGCGCACGAGGGCGCAGCGAAGAAGACGTAGGCGGGAGCGATCTCCTCCGGCTGCGCTGCGCGCTTCATCGGCGTGCCTTGGCCGAACTTACGGACTTCCTCCGCGGGACGGTCTGCAGGGTTGAGCGGGGTCCAGACGGGGCCGGGCGCGATGGCGTTCACGCGGATCCCGCGGGGAAGAACGTGGGCCGACAGCGCACGTGCGAAGGCGTGAATGCCGCCTTTCGTCAGAGAGTAGTCGAGAAGGTCTTTGCTGCCGTCGATGCCGGTGATCGACCCTGTCATGAGGATCGAGCCGCCTTTGCGGATATGCGGGATCGCGGCGCGCGTGAGATAGAAGAGCCCATAGAGATTGGTCTTCATCGTGCGGTCGAAGTGGTCGTCGGTGATGTCCGCGATGTCGAAGGCGTGCTCCTGAAACGCGGCGTTGGCAACCAGGATGTCCAATGCACCGAAGGCTTCGATGGTTTTTTTCACCGCGTCTTCGCACACCTTGCGGTCGGTGACGTCTCCGGGCAGGAGGATGCAGCGCGCGCCTTCTTTTTCTACCGCCTCTTTCGTCTTGCGCGCGTCGTCGTGCTCGTCGAGATAGGAAATCGCGACGTCGGCCCCTTCGCGCGCGTAAAGAACGGCGACGGCGCGGCCGATGCCGGAATCGCCGCCGGTGATCAAGGCCACCATGCCGGCGAGTTTCTCCGAGCCCTTGTAGGCAGGAGCTTCGTACATCGGCGCCGTTTCGAGATCCTTTTCGTGTCCCGGCTTGGCGAGCTGGGTTTCGTCGAGCTCGTCCGGATACGCGCGCTGGCCGGCCTGTACGGCACCATGCTTTTTGCGTCCGCCGCGCGACGTGCCCTCCTTCTTATCCCGCTCGTTGATGTGCGACTGGATCTTGCGGCTTTCTTCGGAAGCCTGTTTCGCGCTTTCTGTTTTCTCGCGGGCGGTCGTCTTCTGGCTGGGCATGCTTTGGCGCCTTCTCACTCCTGTTGACGCGACAACGCTTTCGCAGCCCGCGGAGTTTCAGAGCCCTCAATTTCGGAACGGGAGGCGTCCGGGGCCGTTATTCCGACACGAGGATAAAATGTCAGGAGGAGACTATGGCGTGGCGCCGTTCGGGGCCGAAATCCGTATTTGCGCTTGCTTTGGTGGCCGGCGTCATCTCCGCGCCCCTTGGTGCCGAGGCGCAGCCTCAGCCGCCCGGTCAGCCCGGCGCGCCGCCACCGGCCATGGAACCGCCCTCCGAGAGCACGGTGCCGCCCGCGGATCCGGGCCTGCAGGGTGAAACGCCGCGCGAGCCGCTTTCGGAAACGCTGAAGCGGGGCGAGGGTGTGCTGGAGCCGCCGCGCAGCATCGATCCGGGGATTACCCAGCCCGTGCCGGAGGAATTCGAGAGCAAGACGCCGGTCATCCCGCCGCCTGCGGATGCCGACGGTGCACCTCGCGATGCGGAGCCGGACACGGCACCACCGGCGAGCCCGCCCAAGTAGCGGCCGTTGCAGCCGGCCGATGCGGTTCGCAGCGACGGCTGGCTGCGGAGCTTTTTCCGATTCCCCGCCTTATCCGGACGAGGTCTTTTTGGGGGCCTTTTTCTTGGATGGCTTTGAATCTTCGGTAACCCTACTCTCACGCTCGCGGCGTTGCGTATTGGGAGGGATCGGCGGGCACGGTAGAATCGACGCCGGTCCGGCCGCGTCCCGGTCGACCGTCACCGCCTTTTCGACGGCGTCGTCGTCCAGCCGCTCCTTTTCAAGGCTCGTCGCGCTTTCGGGGGTTGTCGCGTGGTCTTTCCGGACCGCCTTGTCTGCCGTCTTTTTCGAGCGTTCCGATGTCATGGCTTGCTCCCGGGTTTCGCAATTCATTTCCCCCCGCAGGAAACCGTACGGACGGCTTTGGATCTCAACGCCCGCTGCGGAGCGTGGTTCCTTTCGTGCCATGGCAAAGCCTCGGTGTAGCCATGCTGCCGTGGCATGGAACGGTGGGAAGACCAGGACGTTGTTTTTACAGGTGGGAGAGGGACTTCGTCGGTGTCGCCTCGTCCTGGTCGTGCGAGGTCCGAAAGATGCATAAATTCGTAAGCCGTATCGTCGTCGCAGGGTCCGTGGCCGCTTTGGTCGCGTTGACGGCGCTTGCGGGCGGCCGTCCCGCCGTGGCGCAATCGGCGGATGGAGACGCGCCCGAGGGTCTCTCGGGACCGGCGGTGATGGCCATCGTCTCGCTCGTAGACCAGCGGATCGCGGTCTACGACGCGCACGGGGGCACGGTTACGGCGCGGGTGTCGAGCGGGCGAACCGAGTACGAGACACCGGTCGGCATCTATAGCGTTCTGCAGAAAAACCGCGATCACGTCTCCAACCTCTACGAAGACGCCCGGATGCCGTTCATGCAGCGGATGACATGGTCGGGCGTGGCGCTGCATGGCGGCGCGCTGCCGGGCTATCCCGCATCGGCGGGCTGCGTGCGGTTGCCTCAAAAGTTCGCGAGCGAAATCTTCGAGCTGACCAAGCTTGGGACGCGGGTCATCGTGGCGCGTCGCGATGTGGCCCCGGTGGCGTTCACGCATGCCGCGCTGCCGAAGCCGCAGGTCGAGGCCACGGAGGCCGTTTTCACGCGGACCACGTTCGATCCCCTGGCCGACACGCAGGGCAAGGGCAGCGTGTTCGAGCCGGATTTGAGCAACTGGCCGGAGCGGCAGGCGGTGCTCGAGTCTCTCCGTACCGTGGCGGACGAAAAGGCGGCCACGGCGAAGGCCGCGGTGGCGCCCGTCGAAGAGCTGAAGGGGACCGTAAAGGCTCGTGCCGATGCCGTGAAGACGGCGGCTGGGGCCAAGCGGACCGCCGAGCGCGCCAAGTCGCGTGCCGAGGGCCGTGTGAAGCAAGCCGAACGCCGCCTCGCGGCCGCCAAGCAGCCCGCGACGATCAAATCGCGGGAGGATGCACTCGCGAAAGCCCAGGCAGGGCTCGACGAGGCGGAGGCCAAGCTGACGGAAGCCGACGCCGAACTGGCGGCGGCCGAAAAAGCCCAAGCCGCGGCAGAGCAGGAGCTGGCCGCGGTCGAAGCGGTCTATTCCGAGGCCGAAGCCGCAGCGAAGGACGCCCGGCGCAAGACGCTGCCGATCTCCGTGTTCGTCAGCCTGAAAGAGCAGCGCCTCTACATCCGCCAGGGCCACGAGGCGGTGATGGACGTTCCGGTGACGATCTCGGAGCCCGAGACGCCGATCGGAACGCATGTCTTCACGGCTGTCGATTTCGCGGCGGGTGGCGACGACATGCGGTGGACGGCGGTGTCCATCGGCCCGCACGTGCCTGGCCAGGAAGGTCATGGCAAGAAGGCGGAGCCGTCGCCGACGGATGCCGCCGCGGCAGGTTCCGCGCTCGACAGGATCGAGATGCCCGCAGAGGTGAGCGCGCGGATCTCGTCGGCGCTGTGGCCGGGATCGTCGATCATCGTGTCGGACGAGGAGCAGAGCAAGGAAACCGGCGAGTCGACCGATTTCGTGGTGCTGATCAGCGGCGAGCCGCAGGGCGGCATCGTCATTCGGCCGCGTCGCGAGCGTCAGCCGCAGGTGCCTGAGTATTTTGTCGATTACGACGCTTACTATTACTATGACGAGTATGGTCGGCGGTACGATCGGCGACGCTACGACCGCCGCAACGACAGGCGGTATGGCCGCTACGACCGCTATTACGAAGAGCGGCGCGGCCCGCCACGTGATCGTTCATTTTTCGGTCTATGGTAAGCCTTCCGAGCTGTCCATAGGGCGGCGAGCAGAGGGACATCATGACTGCGAGGTCGAACCCGGCGGTCCGCGGCGGTTCTTTTCTAAGCGTGGCAGCACTCGTATCTGCGGCGGTTCTGGTCGCGATGCCGCGTGAGCCGCTCGCTGCGGAATTCCAGAACGCGGCGGCGATCTCCGTCCAGCGCGCCACGGCCGAGCGTCTCGAACGGCGGCGCGCCGTGAAGGCGGGCCGCTTGCAGGTTCCGCTCCCCAATACACCGGACACGACCCGGATATTCACCCGCCTCGCCGTGGCAGGCGTGCAATCCGGCGCGCCTGTCATGTTGCGTGTCTTCAAGGCGGAGTCCGAGCTCGAAGTCTGGGTGCAGAAGGACGGTGCCTATGTGCCGTTCGCCGTCTACCCCATTTGCTATTGGTCGGGGAAGATCGGGCCCAAGCTTCGCGAGGGCGACCGACAGGCGCCCGAGGGGTTCTATACGATCACGGCGGGTCAACTCCACCACGGCGGGCGCTGGCGGCGCTCGCTCGACATCGGGTATCCGAACGTCTTCGACCGCGTGAACGGCCGGACGGGATCGCTGATCCTGGTGCATGGCGGGTGCGATTCCGTCGGATGCTTCGCGATGACGGATGCGGTCAATGCCGAGCTTTACGATCTCGTGTCGGCGGCGCTGAGGGGCGGACAGGAGCATGTGCCCGTGCACGTCTTTCCATTTCGGATGACGGACGCGAACCTTGCCGCTCACAGCAACGGTGCCTGGAAGGATTTCTGGGCCGATCTGAAGCTCGGACACGACGCCTTCGAGCGCACGCGTCGTCCGCCGCATGTCACGGTGTGCGGACACCGCTACCGTATCGCCGACGGCAAAGCGGGCAGCGCGGGCGAGGAGGTGGCGCTCTGCGAGGCGGATCTCGAAACGTACGGCAGCGTCATGGCTGCGGCGCGGGCCGCAGTGAAGGGCGAGCTACCTCCTGAAGAGACGGCGGCCAAGCAATCCATTCCATGCTCGATGGCGCTTCCGAGCTGCCGGCGCTGGGTGGCGTTGCGCGATCGGCGCGATGCCAATGGCACCGTGGCCGTGAAGCAAAGCAGCGGGCGCTCGCGGGTGCGCTGATCATCCGAAGCGGGCGGCCTCCAGCTCTTTCTCGAGCACCTGCGTTTCATGAGAGCGCGGCTTCGAGAGCGGCGCAAGGATGCGGTACGCGACGGGCGTCAGGAACAGCGTCAGCAGTGTCGCGAAGCCAAGCCCGCCGATGATCACCCAGCCGAGGGCGAGGCGTGCTTCAGCGCCGGCCCCGAAGGCGAGCACGAGCGGCACCGCACCGATCACGGAGGCCGCCATCGTCATCATCACCGGGCGCAGGCGGACCGTGGACGCGTTGCGGATGGCGGCGTCCACGTCCATTCCCTCGTCGCGCCGCTGGTTCGCGAACTCGACGATGAGGATGCCGTTCTTGGCCATGATGCCGACCAGGAGCACGAGGCCGATCTGGCTGTAGACGTTGAGCGTGCCGCCGGTAAGCAGGATCGCGATGGCCGCCGCGGCCAAGCCGAACGGCACCGTGAATAGGATCACGATCGCGCTCACCGTGCTTTCGAACTGAGCGGCGAGCACCAGGAACACGACGAGAAGCGCAATGGCGAACACGAATGCGGTGTTTTGCGACGTCTCCGCCAGCGTGCGCGCTTCGCCCAAGAGGATGGTCGACATCGTGGGATCGAGAACTTCGGCTGCAATGGTGCGCATGGCATCCACCGCGTCGCTCAGCACCATGCCTTCGTCGAGACCCGCGGTGATCGGAACCGCACGCTGGCGGTCCTCGCGGCCGAGGCTCGGCGCGATGGCGCTTTCCTCGATCGTCACGAGCGAGGACAGCGAGACGAAGCTGCCGTTGTCGGTCTTCACGAACACGTTGCCGAGGTCGGTGGGGTCGTCGATGGGCCGGCCGCCGGCCTTCACCTGGACCTCGACGATCTCGTCGCCGATGAACAGGTCCGCCGCCTTCTGATAGTCCACCATGGTGTTGATGAGGCTCGTGATGGTGGCGATGGGAACGCCGAGCTTGGTGGCCGCCTCGCGGTTGATGCGGACGGAGAGCTGCGGCTGCGTCGTGTCGTAGTCCGTGCGCGCGTTGCGGAACCCCGGCGTTTCCGAAAGACGGCTTGTGAGCTCGATCGCCTTTTCGGCGAGACGGTCATAGTCGGGTCCGGCGACGGCGAAACGGAAGCCCTGGCCGCCGCCGCGGATGCCGAGGCTGTTGGGCTGGCGCATGGTGACGGTGAGGCCCGGGATGTTGGCCAGCCGTTGCTGCAGCTCGGCCTGGATTTCGTGCTGGGAGCGGCTGCGCTCGTTCCAAGCTGCGAGGGGGGCCACGATCATCGCCCGGTTGGCGTTGCCGCCGCTGCCGATGGTGGCCAGTACGCCGGTGATCTCGCCTTTCTCCTTCAGCTCCGCCAATACCGTTTCGACACGCTCCGTGAGCTTCGCCATGTACTCCAGGTTGGCGCCCTGCTGGGTGTTCAGGCTCACCATGATGATGCCGCGGTCCTCGGCCGGCGTGATTTCCTGGGGCAGCATCGTGTAGGCGATCCAACCCAGGGCGGCGAAGCCGAACGAGACGGCGACCAGGAGGTAGCGGGCGCGCAGGCAGAGGTCGAGCGTGCGGGCATACGCAGCGGCCAAGCGGTTCGAGAGGCGGCTGAGCCAGCTTTCGCGCTGCGGCTCGCTGTCGTCGTCGTGAGCGCGCGCGCTCGGTGCGCCGAGCTTCGAGGCCATCATCGGAACCACGGTGAGCGCGACGAACGAGGAGATGGTGACGGCGAAGGCGAGCACGAAGCCGAACTCGGAGAACAGGTTTCCGACGATGCCCGGCATGAAGGAGATCGGCACGAAGACCGCGATGAGGACGGCCGTGGTGGAGAGAACCGCGAAGACGATCTCGTAGGTGCCGAGCACCGCCGCTGCGCGCGGACCGTTGCCCATGGCACGATAGCGCGAGATGTTTTCGACGACGATGATGGCGTCGTCCACCACGAGGCCGGTCGCGATGACGAGCGCGAGAAGCGTTAGCATGTTGATGGAAAATCCCGCGATCCAGATCGCGGCCAGCGTGCCGATGAGCGACACCGGGATCGCGAAGGCGGGCGGGATCGTTTCGCGGGCAGAGCCGAGAAACGCGAAGATGACGAGGATGACGATCACGGTAGAGAGGAGGAGCGTAATCACAACCTCGGTGATGGACGCGCGAATGAAGATCGCATCGTCGGAGGTGATGGCGATGCTGACGCCCTCGGGAAGCGAGCGCTGCAGATCCGCCACCGTCTGGCGTACGCCGTCCGAGATGGCAATGGTGTTGGCCTTGGCCTGGCGTACGATCTCGATGCCGATGGCGGTGCTGCCGTCGAGCCGGGTGATGGCGGTCGCTTCCTGGAACGCCCAGCGTACGAAGGCGACGTCGCCCACCTTCGTGCGGGCGTCGATTTCGAGGGCGGCAACGTCGGCGGGCGTATCGACGGGAGCTTCCGCGCGGACGATGAGCTGCTGAGTTGCGTTTTCCAGGGCGCCGGAGGGGGTGGTGACGGACGCTGCTCCGATGGTTGAGATGAGATCGCTGAGGCCGATGCCGCGTGCGGCGAGCGCGACCTGGGAGACGCGAACCTCGATGGTGCGCGCGCGCAGGCCGTAGGAGTTGGCGGCGGCGACACCGTCGACGGCTGCGAGCCGGTCCTCGATCACGTTCTCGACGAGATCGGTCAGTTCGCTTTCCGAGAGCGTGTCGGATGCGACGGCCATGCGGATGATGGGAGAGGCGTCCGCGTCGGCCTTCATGACCCGCGGTTCCTGGTCCATGTCGTTCGGAAGCTGGCGGGCGACGCTGGCGACGGCGTCGCGGACGTCCATCGCCGCAACCTGCATGTCGGTCGTGGTCGAGAACTCGATGGAGACGCGGCTCGAACCGTAAGACGAGTTCGACGTGATCCCGGTTACGCCCTGGACGCGGGCCACCGCGCTTTCGATGATGGCGGTCACCTGTGCGTCCATGCTTTCAGGCGATGCGCCGGGGAAGCTCGAGCTGACGGTGACGACGGGCCGGTCGACGTCGGGAAGCTCGCGGATCTCGATGTTCTGGACGGCGGCGATGCCGGCGATGATCACGAGCAGGTTGACCACCATGGCCAGGATCGGCCGGCGAATGAAGACGCCGACCCAGCCGCCGTCGCTTGCCGGGCGGCGCAGGTGCGCAGTTTCATTCGGGGGCGTGGTCATCGGGCGGCTCCGGTGGGCTTAAGGACGTGGGGGCTGGATTGGGCGATGGATGCGAGATGCGACGGCGGGAGCCGCGCGCGTCCTCACGAGCCGGCCTCTCTCACCTGCTGTCCCGGGCGGAGGAAGCCGCCGCCCTCATGCACGATCTTGTCGCCTGCCTTCAGAGCGGCGTCGATGAAGACGCGGTCTCCGTCCCGCGCGAGGATGGCGGCGTTGACGCGCTCGACCGTGTTCTCGCCGCTGACCCGCCAGATGTAGGCTCCGGCCCGATCCCATTGGATCGCGAGCCCGGGGACGACGGGGGATTCGTCGCCGGTGAGCTGGACGCTGACGGAGAAGGTCGAGCCCGGAATGAGGGTCATCTCGGGGTTCGGGACCTCGCCGCGCACCGTGAGCGTGCGCGTCACGGGGTCGATGCGCGTGCCGACGGCGCGCACGGTGCCGTTGTGGATCTCGCCGGGCCGCGCGGCGAGGGTCGCCCTCACCGGCATGCCGATTTTGATGGACGGAGCGGCGGCCTCGGGAACGGTGAACTCGATGACGATCGTCGAGCGGTCGTCGAGGCTGGCGATGGGCGTCCCGATGGCGAGGTAGTCGCCGGTATCGAGATCCGTGAGGCCGATGATGCCGGAGAACGGGGCGCGGATGGTCATGCGCTCGACATCGTCGCGCGCGCGGCGGAGGGCGGCATCGGCAACCTTCAGCGCCGTGTCCGCGTCCGCGCGGGTGACGCGCGAAACCGCGCCTTCGCTGAGCTGTTTGTACCGCTCGACGGCATCGAAGGCCTGCTGACGCTGGGCTTCCGCGGATTCCACCGCAATCGCTTCCTGCTCGGAACTCAAGCGAATGAGGGGTTGTCCGGCTTCCACCTTGTCGCCGCCTTGGAAGAGGACTTCCTCGATGACGCCTGCGACGCGCGTCGTCAGTGTCACCTGCTGGCGGGCCCGGCCGGAACCGACCGCCGCGACGCGCTCGATGGCGGGGGCGGTGCGCACTTCGTATGTGGAGATGACCGGATCGCCGTCGATCATGCGGCGTCCGCGCTGGGCGTCGGCGGGTGTCGGGATGATGCTCACGAGGACGGCAGCCGCCGCGCCGACGACGACGGAGAGAGACGGCCATCGCCGGACAAGAGTGCAACTCGAGGTCATTGATCCCCCATGGTTTTCGTGAGGCGGCCGCCCGTTTGCTGGTTCCGCGCGTTGGGCGCGGCCAGCGACGATCGGGATTTGAACGGCGCGACCGGCGGATATCCGTCGAACGTTACCCCCAGTTCATGGTCAGGTCATGTAACGTACGGCGACAAATCGGGTTTCGAAGCGGGATCCAGAAAAAGAAACCGGCGGGCCGATGATCGGCCCGCCGGTTCGCATACCGCACTCTTCGCGTGCTCGGGCTCTATTACTGAGGTCCGGCGTCGAAGCGCACCTTGTCGACCAGCTCGGACGCCTTGCGGCGCAGCGCGGCGATCTCGGCGATCGAAAGCTTGTCGGCCTTCAGCTCGCCCCAGCTTTTCACCAGATCCGAGCTTTCCGCGCCGACGATGATCGGGTACTCGCCGCTCTTGCCGACGTAGCTTTCCTGCGATGTCTTCGAGAGGAAGAACTCGATCAATTTGACCGCGTTGTCGCGGTTCGGAGCGTGAGCCGCGAGCGCGCCGCCCGAAATGTTGACGTGGGTGCCGCGGTCGGCGGCGTTCGGGAACAGGATTTTGAGGGATTCGGCGACCGGCTTGTATTCGTCGCTCTTCATCATGCCGGCCATGTAATAGGTGTTGCCGATGGCCACGTCGCAGAGACCCGCGTGGACGTTGCGCGCGCCTTCGCGGTCGCCGCCGGCGGGCTTGGTGGCCAGATTATCGCGGACGCCGGCGAGCCAGGTCTCGGCCTTTTCCTCACCGTGATGGGCGATCATCGAAGCGATCAGGGCGATGTTGTAGGTATGCTGCCCCGAACGCGAGCAGATCTTGCCCTTCCACTTGGGTTCGGCCAACTCCTCGTACGTAATGGCGTCCTGCGGGACGCGCTCCTTCGAGGCATAGAGGATGCGCGCGCGCTGGGTGAAGCCGACCCAATGATGCTCAGGGTCGCGATAACGGGCATCGACCGTTTCATCGACCACCTTCGACTCGAGCGGCTGCGTCACGCCTGCGTCCTTGGCCTGGAAGAGCAGGCCCGAGTCGTTGACGATCAGAAGGTCGGCAGGGCTGTTGCGGCCCTCGGCGGTCATGCGCTCGATGATGCCGTTCCGGCCGAACACGATGTTGGTCTTGATGCCGGTCTCGGCGGTGAACGCGTCGAGGATCTCCTGAATGAGGCCCGGCTCGCGGTAGGAGTAGATGTTGACCACCTCCTCCGCCTGAGCTTGGGCGGCGCCGAAGGCGCTCATTGCTGCGATGGCGAAAAGTGCGCGCGACCGGCTGGCCTTCGTACGAAGGGCGGTCCGAAGCTTTGTCATAGGTCAGTTCTCCAATAATCGGGGGTCAAGGTCCCGCTATCGGCTGGCCGTCGGGGGGTGTCGGCGCGTGCCTTCGCCCCACGTGTTCCGGCCGGCAGGATGCATTTCCATAGAGCAGTGCCGAAAACTACGTCAAGAAAGTCAACTTTTTTACGACGGCCCTGAATTTCGCGGCGATCTCGCGGCTGATGTGCGGCGAGGCTGCCATTCTGTCGCGGGGTTGCAAAAAAGCTTCACCTGTCGAACAGGCATTCCTTCCGTAGGCGTCAATAGTTGACATCACTAGTATAGATTGACCAGGATCAAATCCGCCGTTCGACCGCTCGGCGGGAGGGAATGCGGCTACCGCAGCGCCTCGGGCGCGCGGGGCTTGCGTCGTCTGGCGATGACATCGTCTGGATTTTGGGGGAAGTAAAAAATGGACTGCACAAAGAACTCGCGGGAGCACGACGAGATCGCGCCTGCCCGCGCCGAGCCAGGGTCGTCTGCCGTTGTGGGCACGACGCTCGGCCTTCTTCCGCTCCTGGCGGTTTCTGCCGCGATGTCGAGCTCGGCGTTTGCCCAGAGCTCGGTGTCTGTGGACGAGATCACGGTCGGCGGCGGCGGCACGCCCGCTCCGGCGGCTGCTGCGCCCGAAGAGGATTACGTGGTCGAGCCGGCAGCGCCTGCGCCGGCCGACCTGAGCCTGCGCAACGGTGGCGGCGGTACGCTCAACCCCGGGCAAGGCTCTTCGCCGAAGCAGACCGCGCCGCTTCTCAATACGCCGCAGACCGTGACGGTCATCCCCGGCACGCTCATCCAGCAGCGCCAGGCGACGACGATGGTCGAGGCGCTTCGCAATACGCCGGGCATCACGTTCGACGCGGGCGAGAACGGCTTCGCCTCCGGCCCGAACCAGTTCAACATTCGCGGCTTCAACTCGGTGGGCAGCTTGTTCATCGACGATACGCGCGACAACGGCAGCTACACGCGCGACACCTTCAACATCGAAGGTATCGAGATCGTGAAGGGCGCGGCGTCCGACAATGGCCGCGGCACCGCAGGCGGCTACGTCAACACCGTCACCAAGACGCCGCACATCGGCAACTTCGTCACCGGTACGGCCGGCATCGGCTTCGACGAGTACGATTCCGAGATGCGTCGCCGCGCGACGCTCGACGTGAACCAGTCGTTCGGCACGACCGGCGTTCGGCTCAACGCGATGATCCAGGACGGCGGCGTCGCCGGCCGCGATATCGCCGAGAACGATGCCTGGGGCGTGGCGCCGTCGCTCGCCTTCGGTCTCGGCACCAGCTTCCGTGCGACATTCGCATACGAGCATTACGAGCGGAACGACGTTCCGGACGTGGGCGTGCGCATAAACGGAAGACAGACAGCTCCGAACTTTGGCTCCGTTCGCATTCCGGGCGCAGGTGCGCGTCCGAATGACGATGGAAGTGTCTCGCGCGATTATGCCTACCCCCAAACGCGGCTGGGCTTCGACGATACCGTGCAGGACGCGTTCCTCGCCCGCTTCGAGTATGACATCGTGCCGGGCGTGACGATCAGCAACCAGACGCGCTGGGCTAACGTGGATCGCGAAGCGAGCACGTATTACATCAGCGGTGCCGCGATTGCCGCCGTTCCGTTCAATTACGATCGCAACAACGAATCTCTGAGCAACCAGACGAACATCCGGGCCAAGTTCAACACCGGACCGTTCAAGCACACGCTCTCGACGGGTGTGGATCTCTCGCGTGAAGAATCGTCTGCTCGTCGGGCGAGCAATCAGACGGCCGATATCGAGATCGATACGGTCGCGTTCTATGCCTTCGACACCATCGAGCTGAGCCGTCATTGGCAGCTTACGGGTGGTATTCGCGTCGAGCACTACGATCTCGATTTCGCCGGCCATCAGCTGGTGAACATTCCGGCCGGGGCCGGTCCGGTTCAGTGGAGCGACTCCGAGACCACGGTGGGCGGCAAGATCGGCCTTGCCTATAAGCCCGTCGATAACGGAACGTTCTACGCATCTTACGGTCTATCGCACTTGCCGCATGGCTCGCTGCTCTCGAACCCGGATATCGCGCGTAACGGCGGTAACGGCTTCCCCGGCTTCGTGCCGGGCGCTGACCCGGTCGAGCTGCACAACTACGAACTCGGCGTGAAGTGGGATTGGTTCAACGGCAAGCTCTCGACTACGGCTGCTCTGTTCCACACTGAGAAGAAGAAGGTCGGCTATCCGACAACGGATGGCGTTCTTCCGCCGGGCGTCGTTTACGGTCGGCAGGAAGTGCAGGGCCTGGAACTCGGTATCGCCGGCGAGATCACCGAGCGCTGGAAGGTGTACGGTGGCCTGCTCTGGATGGACAGCAAACGCAAGCACGGCCCCGAGGTCGATGCGGCTTTGAACAGCGACTACGGCGCAGGCTTGATTCCGGCGGTCACGACCACGAACGGCGACGAGTTGGCCTACACGCCGAACTTCTCCGCTACGCTGTGGATGACCTACGACCTGACCGACAAGTTCACCTTCGGCGGCGGCATCCAGTACGTCGGCGATTCGTGGGTCGGCCGTCCGGACGATGCGCTGCGCGTGATCCCGAACGGCAAGTTCGGCAAGGTCCCGGATTACTTCCTGGTCAACCTCTATGCGTCGTATGACATCACCGACAACATCGAGCTCTCGCTCAACGTCGATAACGTGTTCAACGAGGAGTACGTCTCAACGCTGAACTGGAACGGCAACTGGGGCTATCTCGGCGCGCCGCGCACCTACTGGCTCTCGGCGAACGTCAAGTACTGAGCCGCCGGTTAACGATGACACGCAGAGGCTGAGCGAAATCAAGCTTGGCCTCTGCAAGATCGGGTAAGAGAAGAATGCCGGGCTTGCCCGGCATTCTTGCGTTTTGAGGAGACGATCCATGCTCGTAACGATCCCGGATGTGCTTTCCGCGGAGGAGCTTGCCCACATCCGCCGCGTGCTCGAGGGCACGCAATGGGTGGACGGGCGTGTCACGGCGGGCGATCAGGCCGTGAAGGTCAAAAACAATCTGCAGGTGCCGATCGATTCTCCCGCGGCGCAGGAGCTTGGGCAGATCGTGCTCGGTGCGCTGGCGCGCAATCCGAAGTTCATGACGGCGGCGCTGCCGCTGCGCGTGCTGCCGCCGATGTTCAACCGGTACGATGAAGGCATGACGTTCGGCGCGCATGTCGATGGGTCGATCCGGGCGCTGCCGGGCGGACAGCGGCTTCGGACGGATGTGTCCTCGACGCTGTTCCTGACGCCGCCCGAGGACTACGACGGCGGAGAGCTCGTCGTGCACGACACCTACGGCGAGCACACCGTGAAGCTGCCGGCGGGGCATCTCGTCGTCTATCCCGCGACGAGCATGCACAGCGTGACGCCGGTGACGCGCGGCAGTCGCTGGGGGTCGTTCTTCTGGTCGCAGTCGATGGTGAAGGACGACTGGCGGCGCCACATGCTCTACGATCTCGACATGTCGATCATGAGCGTGCGCGAGCGGCTGCCGGACGACGATCCGGCCGTCGTCGGACTTACGGCGCATTATCACAACCTGATCCGCGCCTGGTCCGAGACCTGAGACCGAGGGCGGCGGAGTTGGCGAGCGAGAGGGATGCGTCGTGACGGACGGGCCTCAACATACGGTGCCGCCCGATTGCGTGTCTGCCGCCGACTATGAGCGGCATGCGCAAATGCGCCTACCGGCTGATGTCTGGGCGTATATCGCGGGTGCAGGTGCGGACGGCCTGACGCAACGCTGGAATCGCGAGGCGTTCGACCGCCTGCGTCTTGCAGGGCGCGTGCTGGCCGACATGAAGGGCGCGTCGACGGAAACGACGCTCCTCGGACAGCCACTTTCGGTCCCCATTCTCGTTGCGCCGATCGCACATCAAAAGCTCGTGCATCCCGACGGCGACCTTGCGACTGTGATCGGCGCTTCTGCCGTCTCCGCTTGGATGACGGTGAGCACGCTCGCCAGCGTTCGTCTCGAGGAGGTCGCCGAGGCGGCGCAGACGACGCTCTGGTTCCAGATCTACATGCAGACGACGCGCGCGGCGACGCTCGCGCTCGTGAGGCGCGCGGAGGCCGCGGGGTATGCCGCTATCTTAGTGACCGTGGATGCGCCCGTGAACGGCGTGCGCAATATCGAGCAGCGCGCCGGGTTCCGGCTGCCGCCCCATGTCCGGCCGGTCAACATCGATGGTATCCCAGGGCCCGTTTCGCGGGCCGGGCCGGGGGAGAGCCCGGTGTTCAAGGGGTTGCTCGACCACGCGCCGACGTGGGCGGATGTGGCGTGGCTGCGCAGCGAGACGAAGCTGCCGATCCTGCTCAAAGGGATCGTTCATCCCGACGATGCGGAGCGTGCGATTGCGTGCGGTGCCGACGGCATCGTGGTGTCGAACCATGGCGGGCGGACGCTGGACACATTGCCGGCCAGTCTCGATGCGCTGGAGGCGGTGGCGCGGCGTGTCGCCGGCCGGGTTCCGCTCATTCTCGATGGCGGAGTCCGCCGCGGGACGGACGTGCTGAAGGCGCTGGCGCTCGGGGCCCATGCGGTGATGATCGGGCAGCCGATCCTGCACGCTCTTGCCGTGGCAGGCCCCGTGGGGGTGATCCATCTTCTCACCATCCTGCGGGCGGAGTTCGAAGCGGCGATGGCCCTGACGGGGTGCGCACGTGTGAGCGAGATCACGCGGAGCGTGCTCTGGGAGCCGCGCGGGCCCACCGGCTGACGCGAGAGTTTCTCGAAAACGTTTCCGGCCGTTCTCAGCGCGTGAAGCGGATCGGCACGTTGACGGTCACGCTGCCACCGCCAACGCTGGACGGGGGTGCCGGGACCGGACTTGCGCGGCGGGCGAGGGCCACGGCGGCCCTGTCGAGCGCGGCGTTGCCGGACGAGCCGGTGAGACGCACGCCGGTGACGGCTCCCGAACGGTTGATCGTGAAGGAGATCGAAGCGGTGCCGCGGGCGCCGCCGCCGGGATGGCGCTTATGGCGGTTAAGATGCGCGACGAGCCGTCCGCGCCAGGTGGCGGCCGACATCGATGACGACGTGCCGGCCCGCGGGGCGGCGTTGGTCTTGGCTCTCTTGGCCTTCTCCACGGCCCGGGGAGCCATGGCCTGAGACGCGACGGACTGCTTCCTCGGTGGCTTCTTGGCCTTTTTCTGCTCGACGAGCTTCTCGACTTCCGGCTCCTCCTCCTTGGGGAGGGGCTTGTCCTCGATCGGTTGCGGGAGAACGGCTTCCGCATGCTGAAGCTCGGCGAGCTTGGGGATGTCCTCGATCGGCTTGGGCCGCGCGACGGGCATGTCCTCCATCTCGAGAAGCTCTTCGACGACGTCGTCGGAGATGTTCGCGATGCTCTCTTCGGATGCGGCCTGCTCAGGCCCGACGGCCAGCTCCTGCGGGGGAACGTCGGGCGCGGAAATCACCGGCGCGATGTCGATCATGATGGCGCCCGCAGGCTCGCCCGCACTTTCCGCGGCGCGGGGCCAGTTGAGCACTGTGTACGCGATGCCGCCTTGGACGACGGCAACCGCGACGGCGGCTCCGAGCCAGCGGGTGGCGGTCGTGAAAAGCGACTCGCCGTCGCGTTCGTAGTGCCAGGCGAGAGAAGCCACTATCAGGGGCCTCCCCCGGCGGGCGGCGTCGCTGCGGCGGGCGCCTCAGACGGCGAGGGCGTGGGAAGCGTCTCCAGGCCAACGAGGCCGATCTTGAGATAGCCCGTGTCGCGCAGGAGGTTCAGCACCTCCATCAGGTCGCCGTAGTCGACGGCCTTGTCGGCGCGCACGAAAATCCGCTCGTCGAGCTTGCCATTGGTGCGCTCGTCGAGGCGGGCTTTCAGTTCGTCGCGGCCGACCATGTCGTTGCCGAACGCGAGCGTCAGATCCTCTTTCACGGTGAGGAAGATCGGCTCGTCGGGCCGGGGCTGCGAAGGCGCATTCGAGGCCGGCAGGTCAACGGCCACGTCGACGGTGGAAAGCGGCGCCGCCACCATGAAGATGATCAGGAGCACGAGCATCACGTCGATGAACGGCGTGACGTTGATCTCGTGGCTCTCGTCGAGATCGTCGCTATCGGTGCGGGAATTCAGGCTGCCGGCCATGTCGGGCTCCTCGTCACTCGGCTGCGGCGGCCTGCTTGCCGGCAGGCTTCGAGGCTTGCCAGAGCTTGCGCAAATCCAGCTCGTGGCTGACCAGTCGCTCCACACCTGCCGCTGCGTCGGCGAGAAGCAGCTTGTAGCCGGCGATGGAGCGCGCGAACGCGTTGTAAATAATGACGGCGGGAATGGCAGCGATAAGGCCGATGCCGGTGGCCAGGAGCGCTTCCGCGATGCCGGGCGCCACGACGGCAAGGTTCGTCGTCTGCGACTGGGCGATGCCGATGAAGCTGTTCATGATGCCCCATACGGTGCCGAACAGGCCGACGAACGGGGCCGTGGAGCCGATGGTGGCGAGGACGCCGGTGCCGAGCGTCATCCGCCGCTGCGCACCGGCCTCGATACGCGAGAGGCGCGACGTCACGCGCTCCTTCACGCCCTGATCGCCTGCATGATCGAGGAGGCGGGCGGAGCGCGTCACTTCCTCGGCCGCTTCATGGACGAGGCGGCTGCCCGGGCCGCGCACGCCGGAAAAGGCCTGAACGGCATGGGTGAGGCTTTCCGCGCTCGAGATGCGGTGGATGGCCGAGCGGAGCTTTGCCTTGGAGATCCCGAGCTCGATGGACTTCGCGAGCCATACGGTCCAGGTGACGAAGCAGGCGAACACGAGACCGATCATCACCGCTTTAACGACGATGTCGGCGGCTTCGTACATGCCCCATACGGAGAGATCGTGCGGCATCGCGCTCGCCTGGGGAGCCTCGTCCGCCGGCGCTTCGGCGAGATCGATGTCGTCGCCGACATCGATGGCCAGGATTTCATCCGACGGTGGCGGCGGCGTCATTGCGTCGGCGCCGTCGGCCCCCCCTTCAGGCGATGCAGGGGCTGCGGATGATGACGGCGGGGCGTCGGCCGAAGATGGCGCCGCCGGGGTCTCGGCGGAGGGTGCAGCGCCAGACGGCGCGGTGCCGGGCGTCGTTGCCGTGGGGGCGGCCGCGTCGGGTGCCGTATCGGCACCCTGGACCGGAGATACCGTGGGCGCGGGGCTTGCCGGCGATGTGGCCGATGGGCTCGCAGCGGGCGCATCGATGTTCGGGGCCGGCGCGTCGAAGGGTGACGTGGGGCTTACCGTCGGGACCGTGTCTTGCGCGAATGCGGGCTGAGCGATGCCGCCCAGGCCCCAAAGCATTGCTCCGAGCAGCATGGCGATGCGAATTGAGGGGCCGCCGGCCCATGCGCCGTGTGCTGCCAACTCGTCCTGCATGTTCTCTGCCCTCTCATGCATCGATCATCGCGACCACGCTGCCGGCTCGTCGCAGTGGAGAGCCGATGGCCGCCGAGGCGAACCGTATCTCAATTTATCGGGCACGCTCACCCTTTTGCGGTGAGTGGAATGGAGGCTGCTCGCCTCGCCTTCCCGCCGATCGCCGGTTTGCATACCTCTGTTTATTCCCTACTTCTATCCTCAACAAATGATCTCGGCAAGGAGCGCTCTCGCTGCGAGCACCCCGCAGCGACAAAGCTACGCGGGAGCAGGGCCGGCCAAAGGCCGGGCTCGCTACTCGCCCATGGCCGGGGTGCTGCCGGACCATTGTCGCGCCCCGTATCCCCTAAGTGATGCGTAGCTGCAACGCGTCTCTGTGGCGGGGCATCACATTTTCTATCTTGAACACCTTAGTCATGTATTGCTGACTCTCGGACAAGGGTTAGCAGCGGATCCAGGGTGCCAATCGGACGGCGCTCCGGAGGGGTGAACATGCGATCGGATCGTGCGGCGCGTACGCGGATCATTATCAACCGGGATATTGCGCGTACGGTGGCAGAGGAGCCGCAGTATGACGTGCTCTACGTGCGCTTCTGGGACGCAGGGCAGGCTGGCGAGCGGGAGCTGACTGCGGAAGAGCTGCGGCTGCGGGCCGTTCAGGGAGACGTCGAGGCGCAGGTCGGCTGGGCGCACAAGCTGCTCGACGGAAGCGATGTGCCGCGCGATCTCGCGGCGGCGTATCGCTGGTTTCGGATCGCCGCGGGAAGCGGCCACGCGGATGCGTTCAACATGATGGGGCGCTGCTACGAGCTCGGCTGGAGCGTCGAGCCGGATGCCCGCGAGGCTGCCGAATGGTATCGCAAGGCGTCCGACAAGGGGCACGCCTGGGGGGCGTTCAACCTCGGCTGCCTGCTGGCGCAGGGCCGCGGCGTTCCCGTGGACCCGGCCGCGGCGCTCACGCAGCTCGTTCGCGCGGCGCGCGGAGGCAATGCAAAAGCCATGAACATGATCGGACGCTACCGCGAGCAGACGCGCCAAGGGCTGCGGGGGATCCGCTCGGCCGGGCTGTGGTACCGGTGGGCGGCAGAAGGCGGGTGCTTTCGGGGGCAGTTCCATCACGGCCGCTCGCTTGCCGAGGCGGGGCAGCCGGAAGAGGGCCGGACATGGATCGAGCGCTCTCTCGCCGAGGCGCCCGAGGATTACCGCCGGGAAGCGCTGGACGTCCTGAGAGCGCATTCCGTTCCGGCTCTCCGCGACCTCGCGCTTGGCGGCGGACCCGAGCGCTGAGCCGGCCTCGCGCCCGATCGAAATATTTTCTTTCTTTTCAACAGAGAATGGGTGCGCAGCGGGTGAGCGCGTGCCGCCGGCATTCAGCCCTGCTCAAGCTTCGCGCAGGATTGGCGCCCTATAACGCAGCTCTCAGCTATCGCTACGATGTCATCCCGATCGAGATCAGATGGGCCGGAAACAGCGGCGGCTTACGCAGGCGAACCCCCGGGCGCAACACGCGATGGGTCATGAAACGCTTGCGAGCGACTTTCGCGAGGCCGTGCAATATTTGCGCGACGGCAAGTTCGAGCGATCGGCGGACGCGCACAAGCGCATTCTGGAGCGCCTGCCCACGCACGCGCCGAGCCTTCTCAATCTCGGGCTCATCGCGTTCAAAACCAAGGCGCCTCACGACGCCCTCGATTACATCCAGCGCAGTCTCGCAATCGACCCTCACTCCCGTGAGGGCTGGCTGAACCTTGCCGTCGTGCTGGGCGAACAGCGGCGGCTCGACGAGGCGATCGCAGCGTGCCGCCAATGCCTGGCGCTGGCGCCCGACGACGCCAAGGCGCATGTCGTTCTGGGCAGTCTCCTCAATGCTGCAAAAAACACGTCGGACGCCCTCGCGGCGTTCGAAAACGCGCTGAAGCTCAAGCCCGATCATCCCTCCATCCTCGTGAAGATGGGCAAGGTGCTGTTGCAGTCAGGCCGGACGGCGGAAGCAAAGACGCTGTACCAGCGTGCGCGCGAACTTGCGCCCGACCTTGCCGAGATCGATGACTTCGAGCGCCAGATCCTGACCGAGAGCGGCGATCTCGGAAATGCCGATGTGGTTGTCGCGGCGCAAACCCAAGACCCCGCGGAGCGCGCGCGTCTCTACGACGATCTGGGCAGCGGCTTGCGAAAGCAACGGCGGTTCGGGGAGGCCGTGGCGTTTCAGGAGCGGGCGGTTACGTGCGATCCGAGCCGCGCGGAGCTTTATTTCAACCTTGCCCTGGCGCTCGAGGGCGCGGGACAGCAGAGGGATGCGATCGCCGCCTACCAGCGTGCGCTCGCAATCGACCCCGAACGTGCCGACGGCTATGTGAAAGTCGGCGTCCTGTTGCGCAGGATGCACCTCAACGAGGGGGCGATCACCGCGTTTCGCGAAGCCGTTCGCCTCGATCCGAAGCTGGTCGATGCGCATTACAACCTTGCGGTAACGCTCAAGCTCGCCAACCGGGCCGACGAGGCGCGAGAGGCGTTCGATCACGCTGTCGCATGTGCGCCCCAGTCGCTGGTCATCCGCTTCGAGCGCATTCATCTCAAGCGCGTTGCGTGCGATTGGGCGGGGATCGAGGACGAAGAGGCACACTGCATCGCCATGCGGCGGAAGCGGCAGGCTCCCGTGGCCCCTTTTCTCTTGCTGCCGCTGGCAACGACCCGATCGGACCAGCTTTCGGCTGGGAAAGCCTTCACCGATGTCATCGGCATTCCCGCGGCGCGAAGGTTCACGAGCTATCCGAACTGCTCGAAGCCGGGCGAGCGCATTCGCATCGGCTATCTCTCGGCGGATTTCTGCAGCCACGCAACGACGGTCCTGCTTGCGGAGGTGCTGGAGAAGGCCGATCGTCAGCGTTTCGAACTCGTCGGCTATTGCTTCAGCCGGGACGACAAGAGTGCGATGCGCGAGCGGGTCAAGGCGGCGTTCGATCGCTTCGTCGAGATCCGGACCACGAGCGACGAAGACGCTGCGAAGCTGATCCACGAGGATGGGATCGACATTCTCGTCGATCTCAAGGGCTATACGCAGGACGGCCGCTCGGCCATTCTGGCCTACAAGCCGGCTCCCATCCAGGTGAACTATCTCGGCTATCCGGGGTCGATGGGCTGCGATTTCATCGACTACATTCTCGGCGATCCGGTCGTCACGCCGATGGCGCATCAGGCCGATTACTCCGAGCGGATCGTTCAGCTTCCCCATTGCTATCAGCCGAACGATCGGCAGCGGGAGATTGCGGAAACCGCGCGCGGACGTGCGGATCACGGCCTGCCTGAAAATGCGTTCGTCTTCTGCTCGTTCAACAACAACTACAAGATCACGCCGGAAATCTTCGGCGTCTGGATGCGGTTGCTCGACCAGGTGCCGGGCTCGGTTCTCTGGACGCTCATCAAGAATCCCGTATGCCGGGACAACCTTCGGCGCGAAGCCGAGGCGCGCGGTATCGATCCCGCCCGCATCGTGTTTGCGGATCCTCTGCCGAATGCGGATCATTTGGCGCGCCATCGGTTCGCCGATCTCTTCCTCGACACGGCGCCGTGCAATGCGCACACGACCGCAAGCGACGCGCTGTGGGCTGGATTGCCCGTTCTGACGTATCTCGGCGAGACGTTCGCGGGGCGCGTGGCTGCGAGCTTGCTCGCCTCGATGGGGCTGGACGACCTCATCGCCAAGGATGTGGACGATTACGAGCGGATTGCGCTCTCGCTCGCGGGCGACAGGAGCCGGCTCGATGCGATCCGGCGCAAGATCCTCGAGGTGCGGGACACCTGCCCGCTGTTCGATTCGACGCGCTATGCAAAAAACCTGGAACGGGCCTACGAGACGATGGTGGACATCATGCGAAACGGGGAAGCGCCGCGGCCGTTTGCGGTGGCCGAGGATGTGCCGACGATCTCCACGTATACGCGGGCACCGACGCCGGCCCTCGACGCACATGTGCCTTATGATGCTTGTCCCGTTTGCGACGGCGCGGATATCCCATATCAGATCGAGGCCAAGGTCTCCGATCATCCGCTCTACAAGGCCGAGCTTCCGCCGACGGTGAAGTGGCGCGCGTGCGAGGCGTGCGGGCATTTCTTCACCGAGGGTTATTTTACGCCGAACGCGCGGGATATCGTCATCTCGTCGATCTTGCCCGAGCAGGAGGTGGGAAACGAAGCCGGGCGGCGGCGCAAGGTTTCGGCGCGGATCGTGGAGCGGGTGGCTCGGCACGCGCCGGACGGCGAATGGCTCGATGTGGGAACCGGCAACGGGTCGCTGCTCTTCACGGCGGCGGAATGGGGCTACGAGCTGCTCGGCATGGACCGGCGGATCGATACGGTGGAGCGCCTGCTCAAGCTCGGCTTCAAGGCGTTCTGGAACGATATCGAATCGATCGAGGATGTGGAGGCTATCGACCGCTTCAGCGTCGTCAGCATCGCGGGCGGGCTGGCGCGGGCGCCCTATCCGAGGCGTGCCCTTGCCGCGGTTCACCGGATGATGCGCAAGGGCGGCGTTCTTTTCGTTTCCGCGCCGAACATGGATACGATCGAGTGGCGCATTCTCGATGCGCTCGGCACAAATCCCTATTGGGGTGCGCTCGATCATCATCACAACTTCACGCGCGCCCGCGTTGCCTCGATGCTCGAAGCCGAGGGGTTCAGGGTCGCCGAGTATGCCGTCGGCGAGGATGGCCCCAGCATGATGGAAATCATCGCGATCAAGGTCTGATGGACCGCTATTTTCCGGCAGGACGCGTCGCTGCGATGTAGCGCGCGTGTGCGGCATCGCGTTCGCTGATGAACGCGGGCGCAAACGGCCACTCGATGGAAAAGGCGGGGTCGTCGTACGCGATGCCGCGATCGAGCGCAGGATCGTAGGCTTGCGAGATCTGATAGAAGAGCTCGCAGTCGTCCGTGAGGGACAGAAACCCATGGGCGCATCCAGCCGGGATATAGAATGCGTTCCGCTTTTCGGCGGACAGCTCCACCGCGGCCCAGCGAAGATACGTCGGCGAATCCGGCCGAAGGTCGACGGCGACGTCGAAGACGGTTCCGCGCGTCGCGCGAACGAGCTTGGCGTCCTGCTTCGGTTCGTCCTGGTAGTGCATACCGCGCAGCGTGCCGCGCCGTGCGGTGTGAGAGATGTTGCAATGAGGGTAGGAGGTGGCGAGGCCGCGCGCGGCGAAGGTTTCGGCGCAGAATGTGCGGGCGAACATCCCGCGCGCATCGGCGATCACGCTGATTTGGATCTCGAATGCGCCTGCAACCGCGGTCGGAATGAACTTCATTCGGTCACCGTGAGCCCTTGATCGCTTCTGTCCGGCGCCGGTCGTAGGCCGCGATCTGCGAGAGCGAGAATGCGCGCATGTCGGCGCCGCTGTCGTGGGCGCGATACCAATCCATGGTCCACCCCAACGCTTCGTTCAAATCAAGGCAGGGACGCCAGCCAAGCGTGCGCGTGGCCAATGCCGAGGAGAGTTTCAGGACCGCGGCTTCGCCTGCGTGCGCGCCAGGAGCCTGCCGCCACGCGTCGCTGCCTCCTTCGGCCTTGCCCAGAGCATCGACGATGTCCGATACCGTCGCGCTGCTTCGCTCGTCGGGTCCGAAGTTGAGCGCGGACGGGAGGTTCCCGTCTGTGGATCTCGCGAGGGCCTCTGCAAACATCAGGTAGCCGCCGAGCGGTTCGAGCACGTGCTGCCATGGGCGGACGGCGTTCGGATAGCGGAGCGCGATCGGGTGTCCGGCTTTGCGCGCGCGGATGACATCCGGCACCAGGCGGTCTTTCGACCAGTCGCCGCCGCCGATGACGTTGCCCGCGCGTGCGGTGCCCAAGCGGACGTTGCGGTCCTTGAAGAAGCTGGCCCGGTAGCTCTGGCAGACCAGCTCCGTGCATGCCTTCGATGCGCTGTAGGGGTCGTTTCCGCCGAGGGCGTCGGCTTCCTCGAACGAGCGGCCTTTGCCGTCGTTCGCGTAGACCTTGTCCGAGGTGACGACGAGGATCGCCTGGATCGTCTCGCACGCTCTGGCTGCTTCGAGAACGTTGACGGTGCCCATGACGTTTGTTTCGAACGTTTCGACCGGATCGTCGTAGGATGGACGCACGAGCGCTTGGGCCGCCATGTGGATGACGATCTCTGGCGCCGCCGCGACGAACGTCTCGCGCAGGGCGACGCGGTCGCGGATGTCCTGAATATCATGGCTCTCGCTGCGCCAGGGCACGAGAAGCTCATAGAGCGAGGGGCTCGTGTCCGGGGCGAGCGCCACGGCCGACACGCGGGCGCCGAGCTCTTCCAGCCAGAGGCAGAGCCAGGCGCCCTTGAAGCCCGTTTGCCCCGTGACGAGAACACGCCGGCCGCGCCAGAATGTCGTTAGCTCCATACCTTCCACGGCGCTTTTCCGGAGTTCCAAAGCTCTTCGAGCTGCACTTTCTCGCGCAGCGTATCCATCGGTTGCCAGAAGCCGTCATGCTCGAACGCGGCAAGCTGGCCTTCTTCCGCCAGTTTCTGCAGCGGCTCGCCCTCCCAGGAGGTGTCGTCGGACGCGATGAGGTCCAGAACCGAGCGCTCGAGCACGAAAAAGCCGCCGTTGATCCGCTGGCCGGTGGCTCGCGGTTTTTCCACGAAGGTGCTGACGCGGCCGTCTTCGATCTGAACGGTGCCGTAGCGGCCCGGCGGGGTCACGGCGCACATGGTTGCCTTGAGGCCGTGGCTCCTGTGAAAGGCGATCTCGGCGGAGATGTCGATGTCGGCGACGCCATCGCCATAGGTGAGGCAGAACGGCTCTTCGGGATCGAGGTAATCGCGCACGCGGCGTATGCGGCCGCCTGTCAACGAATGGGCGCCCGTGTCGACGACGGTGACGCGCCAGTTGATGCGCTGGGCCCCGTGATACGTGATGGCCTTGTTGGCGAGGTCGACCGTGATGTCATTGTGATGGAGGCACAGGTTTACGAAGTACTCCTTGATCATATACCCCTTGTAGCCGGCGCATATGATGAAGTCGGTCAACCCGTGATGGGCATAGATGTTCATGATGTGCCACAGGATCGGCTTTTCGCCGATCTCGACCAGCGGCTTCGGACGAACGCTGGTTTCTTCGGCGAGACGCGATCCGAGACCGCCTGCGAGAATCACAACCTTCATTCAGGTGGCTCCGCGGCTACGAGGACGGATTGCCGTCGTTCATCAGGGGCGCGCCACGACATGCGGTCGCGCAATCCCGGTACAGTACATGTATCGGAGCCGAAACTTGAGCGAGGCTGGAGGTCATCTGTATGCGTGTGGAGCTTTCGGGAGAGGCGGGCTAAGGCGAGGTGCGTGGCGCTCGTCTCGTTCGGCCTCCGGCAGGCCCGTCATCCGCAACGATCTCTACAACCGGGCGAGATCGCTTTCGGATGCGACAAGAACGCCGAGAAACGCGCTTGAACCGTCGCCATCGGGCCGCGAGCGCGCCTTCCTTGCCAAATTCGCAAGAGAGTGCCGTGCGGATTGGCGGCGATATTAACGAATGCCGGATCAAACCCGCGAAGGTTCAGGAAGCTGGCCCGTGCCTGCCGGCAAATTCCGTGAGGTGGCTTGCGCAGGGGGCAGCGCAATAGCACATTCGGCATCAGGCCGCTTTGGCCGATAACGGACTGAGAAAGCAATTCGAGATGGCGGAACGTGTCGTGCTCGTTACGGGGTCGCTGGCGGAATCGCGCGTGCAGCGCGTGGCCGATCAGGTGGCGGGCGAAAAGCTGGAGCCGATCGTCGCCAATGTCGGCGTCAAGGTGGCGGCGCTGATGACGACGGAGATCGTCGAGCGGCGGCTCAAGCTGCCGGAGGCGGCCGACCGTGTCGTGATGCCGGGGCGCTTCCGTGGCGACCTGGAGCGCCTCTCCGACTTTTTCGGAACGCGGTTCGAGCGTGGGCCCGACGAGGTTGCGGACCTTCCCGAATATCTCGGCCATGCGAGGGGGAAGGTCGATCTTTCGCGGCACAACTGCACGATCTTCGCCGAGATCGTCGATGCCACGCTGATGACACCCGACGAGATCGTAGCGCGCTCGCGCAAGCTCAGGGCCGACGGAGCCGACGTGATCGACCTCGGCTGCCTTCCCGACAGCCCGTTTCCGCATCTCGAGGACGCGATTGCCGCGCTTCACGCCGACGGCGCGAAGGTGAGCGTCGATTCCTTCAACTCGGACGAGCTTCTGCGCGCCACCAAGGCCGGCGCCGACTACCTGCTCAGTCTTTCGGAAAAAAATATCGGCATTGCGGACGAGGGACCGGCGGTTCCGATTCTCATCTCGGCAGGTGCGGCCGATGCCGCGAGCCTCGACCGGGCGATCGACATCATGATCGCCAAGGGCAAGCCGTTTTACGCCGATCCCATTCTCGATCCCATCCACTATGGCTTCGCGGCGTCGGTCGCGCGCTACGTGGATCTGAGGACGCGGCGGCCGGACATCCCGATCCTGATGGGCATCGGCAATCTCACGGAGCTGACGGACGCCGACACCACCGGCATCAATGCCATGCTGATGGGCCTGTGCTCGGAGCTCAACATCACGGCCGTGCTGGCTGTGCAGGTGAGCCCGCATTGCCGGACGGCGATCCGCGAGTTCGACCGTGCGCGGCGGGAATACTTCGCAGCGAAAGAGGCGGACGCTCTGCCGCAGGGCTTCGGCGGCGGTCTGATGGCGCTGCGCGACAGGCGGTCGTTCGCGACGACGCCGGACGAAATCACGAAGCTTGCCGGCGAGATCAAAGACCAGAACTACCGCATCGAAGTGGCCGAGGACGGCATCCATATCTACAACCGCAACGGCCATCACGTGTCGGGCGATCCGTTCCAGCTCTTCCCGCATCTCGATACCCGCCAGGACGCGGGGCATGCCTTCTATCTCGGGGTCGAAACGGCGCGTGCGGAGATCGCGTGGCGGCTCGGCAAGCGCTATGCCCAGGACGAGCCGCTGTCGTTCGGCATCGTGGCGGAAACGCGCGGCTCGGCCGAGGATGCACATCTCATGAAGTTCAAGGAGGCGGGTTCGACCTTCGCGAAGGACAAGAAGAAGGACGCGTCCGGCCAAGTATAGTCCGCTACGGTTGCCGGATCCGCTCCGACGGAGCGGGATGCTTGCCAGCCCTCGGGTTTTCCGTGACATTCCGCAGGCAATCCAGGAAGGGACGCGGAAACCATGGCGGCTGAGGGTTTGGCGCAGACGATCGGCCCCGTGGTCGTGCTGATGGGGGCGGCCGTGGCCGCGGTTCCGCTGTTCCGTCGCCTGGGGCTCGGGTCTGTCCTCGGCTATTTCATTGCCGGCATGCTGGTGGGGCCGTCGTTTCTGGGGCTTTTCACCAATCCGGGCTCGATCCTGCATTTCGCCGAGCTTGGCGTCGTCATGTTCCTGTTCGTGATCGGACTCGAATTGCGTCCGCAGAAATTGTGGGCGATGCGAGGGCAGATTTTCGGTCTCGGCCTCGTGCAGGTCGGCGGCTGTATCGCGCTGCTTACGGCAGCAGCGGTCTATCTCTTCGATCTCTCTCCCGCGGTCGCTTTCGTTGCGGGTGCGGGTTTCGTCATGTCGTCGACCGCCGTGATCATGGCCATTCTCGCCGAACGCGGCGAGATCGCCAGCGCCAACGGCCAGAAGTCGGTGGCGATCCTCCTGTTCGAGGATTTGATGATCGTGCCGCTGCTGGCGGTGGTCGCGTTTCTGTCGCCCGCCGCGCAAGGCGAGGCCGGGCCGGAAGGTCTCGCCATCGCGTTCGGAGCGCTGGCGCTGCTCATCGTCGCGGGGCGCTATCTTCTCGATCCCTTCTTTGCGCTTCTCGCGCGTTCCGGCGCGCGGGAGGTTCTGACGGCGGGCACGTTGCTCGTCGTGCTCGGATCGGCGCTTCTGATGGAGGTCTCGGGGCTGTCGATGGCGATGGGTGCCTTCATCGCGGGTGTCATGCTCTCGGGGTCGAGCTACCGGCATCAGATCGAAAGCGACATCGAGCCGTTCCGCGGACTTTTGATGGGGCTTTTCTTTCTCGCGGTCGGCATGTCGCTCGATCTCGGCGTCGTGGCGGCGGACTGGCCGCTCGTGCTGGCGCTGCTGTTGACGTTCATGGTGGTGAAGGCGGCTGGCGTCTATGTCGTCGCCCGGCTGTTTGGATCGTCCAATATGGCCGCTCTGCACCGGACGTCCGTGTTCGTCCAGGGTGGCGAGTTCGCGTTCGTGCTCTATCTCGCGGCAACGAGCGGCGGACTGTTCACCGACCACCAGAATGCGATCTTCTCGACCGTCGTCATCCTGTCGATGGCGCTGACGCCGCTGATCCTGATCGCGGCCGACCGCTTCCTGCGCGAGACGCCGTCGCTTGACGGCATGGAAGCGCCTCGGGATCTCAACGGGCAGGTGCTGATCATCGGGTTCGGCCGCTTCGGGCAGCTCACGTCGCAAATCCTGCTTTCCAAGGGCGTCGACGTCTCGATCATCGAGAACGATCCCGACATGATCCGGGCCGCGGAGCGCTTCGGGTTCAAGATCTTTTTCGGTGACGGAACGCGGCTCGACATCCTGCACCACTCGGGTGCGGAGGACGCGGAGGTCATCATGGTCTGCGTGAACGATCCGAAGGCGGCCAACCAGATCGTGGAGCTGGTGAAGCACGAATTCCCGATGGCGCGCCTCCTCGTACGCGCATTCGACCGCGAACATGCGATCGACCTGATCCGCTCCGGCGTGGATTTCCAAATCCGCGAGACGCTCGAATCGGCGTTTCTCATGGGTGCGGAAAGCCTGCGGGCGCTGGGCTGCGACGAGGACAGCATTGAGGAAGCCGTGGCCGACATCCGCGAGCGTGACGCGGAACGCCTGACGATGCAGGTGCAGGGCGATTTCATGTCGGGACGCGACAGGCTGCATACGAAGCCGGTGCCCGAGCCGCTCACCAACACGCGCCGATCGACGGAGGCGTCGGGCAAGGCCGCGACCGCCGGGGACGCGAAATCCTGAGACAGCCTGCCATAAAGATCATGGCGCCTCCCTGCATAAAGGGCGGCACCATGATATTCGTTTCGCTTGCTCGAGGATCTCAGTAGCGACCCGGCACGTAGAGGTCGTCCGGCACGGGCTTGCGCTGGTAGTCCGGCTTATGGATCCGGTCCGGCAGCTCCACGCGAGGCCGGCCGATCTCGTCGTAGGGGATTTGGGTCAGCAGGTGCGCGATGCAGTTGAGCCGCGCCCGCTTTTTGTCGACGGCATCGACGATCCACCACGGCGCCTCGGCGATGTGGGTCCGCTCCAGCATATCCTCCTTGGCCTTGGTGTAATCTTCCCACCGCTGGCGGGATTCGAGATCCATCGGCGAGAGCTTCCACTGCTTCAGGGGATCGACGTTGCGCATGTGAAAGCGCAAATGCTGCTCGCGATCGGTGATCGAGAACCAGTACTTGATCAGGATCGTGCCTGAACGGACGAGCATGCGCTCGAACTCCGGGACCGAGCGGAAGAACTCCTCCACCTCGTCCTCGCTGCAAAACCCCATGACACGCTCGACGCCGGCGCGGTTGTACCAGGAGCGGTCGAACAGAACGATCTCGCCGCCCGCGGGCAGATGAGAGATATAGCGCTGGAAGTACCATTGCGTCCGTTCGCGGTCGTTCGGAGCGGGCAGCGCCGCGATGCGGCAGACGCGCGGATTGAGACGTTGCGTGATGCGCTTGATCACGCCGCCCTTGCCGGCCGCGTCGCGCCCCTCGAACAGCACGACGACCTTGAGCTTGTTATGGGCAACCCAGTCTTGAAGTTTGACCAGCTCGCCTTGGAGGCGAAAAAGCTCGCGAAAATACGTTTTGCGGTCGAGCTGGCCATCGGTTTCCGGAAGGTCGTCGCCGGACAGCAGTTGATCCATGCGGTCGTCGTCGAGCTCCATTTCGAGCTCTTCGTCGAACGATTCGATGGCTTCATCTTCAAGCCTTTGAGACAAATATGTTTTTCTGGTCTTATCGTCTGACATTCTGCCTCCGATGCACTGAAGCGATCTCTTGAGCGCAGAATGTTCTCGACTTTGCTACGGTTTCATGACGGCGGCCTTTTTGCGCGCGGCCGAGGGTCAGGCGACGTCCTCGGAGGCTGGGAGTGGAGACAGCTCGCTCGCCTTCTCTTTCCGCCCGTTCTCCGCATCGGCGTTCGGCAGCGGCGGCTTCTTGCCGGTGATATTCGGCCAGAGGTCCGCATATTTGCGATTCACTTCGAGCCAATACGCGGTGGCCTGCGGTTCGACGTCGGAGAAAATCGCGTCGGCCGGGCATTCCGGGACGCAAACACCGCAGTCGATGCATTCGTCCGGATGGATGACGAGCATGTTCTCGCCTTCGTAGAAGCAGTCCACGGGGCAGACTTCCACGCAATCGGTATACTTGCACTTGATGCAGTTTTCGGTGACGACAAAAGTCATTGGGCCTTCCTTCTCTCCTCCGGATATGGAGCCGCCACGGGCCGTTTCTCGCGTCTAACCGTCATCGTGCCATGTGTTCCAGCGAAAACAGGTGCTGCGTATCGGCAAGTGGCGCGTGGCATTGCCTGCATGCATTGAGGTCCTTCTCCAGGCGCTTGCCGTCCGGACTGAATATGGCGAAATCCCAATCGCCGTTGCGCAGTCCGTCGGGAAAGGTTGCGCCCCATCCCTCTTCCTTTTGCATCACGGCAACGGCCGCCAGCTTATCCCGAATACGCAAGCCCAGGCTGCTTTTCTGAACCTTGCCCTCGTTGTCCTTCTTGGCGGCATAGATCTCGCCAACGAGGACCGAGCCGTTGGGCAGCTCCTTCCCCGCCAGAGCCGCCTCGAGGGCGATGTCGTTGGCAAACAGATGGATGATCTGATCGTCGTTCTGCACGCGGTCGAGGTTGAGGTAGTTCGTGAAGCCGCTCTTGTAGTCGGACGGGAAGGAAATGCGCGCGTCCTCTGCCAAAGCCGCACCTGTCGTCAAGGCCAGCGCCAGAATCCATCCTGCTTTCGACATCGGAAGTCCTCGTTGCTTTATGCCGCTGTGCGGATGCGAACCTCCGTGGCACCACGGGGTTGAACGTTGCCGCATGCTGCGCTCCGGTTTTATAAGATATAATAATAATGCATCTTTAAGCGTCCTGAGTCCACATGAGAGGGTTGTTCTGGCATCACTTCGTCGTGAGGGTGGAGTTGAGGATATCGTGTAATTCTGGAAGCGTTAGGGGTGAGGTGGCGCAACGTTGATGGAGTTAACCGAATGAGCGTGCGGGCCCAAAAATCTACAGGCGGTCCAGAGATCCAGCTCAAGCGCGCCTACGCGGCGCCGGCGGGGAGTGATGGGATGCGCATTCTCGTCGACCGCATCTGGCCGCGAGGACTGCGCAAAGAGAACGCGAAAATCGACTTGTGGCTGAAGGACATCGCGCCGAGCACAGAGTTGAGGCGGTGGTTTCACGAGGATGAGACGCGATGGCCTGAATTCCAGCGCCGGTACCGTCGGGAAATCCGGGGCAACCAGGAAAGTCTCAGCCTCCTGGAGCAACGCGCTCGGACGGGGCCGATCACCTTGCTGTTCGCGGCTGCGGACGTGGAGCACAACAACGCCGTCGTGTTACGGGGCGTGATCGCGGCGCGCCTGCGTCGACGCTGAGGGCGAGGCCCCGTTGTCCGGCATTCCCCGCTGCTACCAGATCCGCACGGCGAAGAAATGGATCAGCAGAAATCCGGATATGAGGATTGCGAGGAAGATCGCCGTCTGGACGGGGTCGTCCCGGTTTTCTTCCGTGTCTTTTTTGGGCTCGTTCATCATGAGATGCTCCGGTGAGTTGAGTGCATGCCGGGGTATGCCGGGACGCGAGCGGCGCCCATCCAACGCCCAAGCGCGAACGCAATGTAGAAGAGCGCAAGGTTGGCGATCAGGTGCGCGAGAACGCGCTCGGTGTCATAAGTCCAGGACAGCGCGGCGACCAACGGACCGCTGGCGGTAAACAGCGCGGCGGGCGCCACCCAGTGGGATTGTACGAAGCCGAACCAGAAGAGAAGGAGTGCCAGGAGCAGGGCCACGACGGCGACAAGCATGACGGTACCTCCCTGTTCGGGCGCGGAGGGGCATGACGCCTGCCCCAGCCAGCGCCAATGTTCGGGGCCAGGACCGTTCGGATCGGCAGAAAGCCTCTGGCCCTTGAGACTTTCTCTGCCGTAATGACCGCTACGGCGGTGTCGAATCGGGTCTTTTGGGCCGCCTCGGTGCGGTCCACCTCGTCAACCGCCGGAATCGGTGATCGCATTCCGATCCTTCTCAATATTGCATCGTGATACGATATATTCAAGGTTGAAACCATGGCCAAGGCTGCGCGCATGAAATTTCCCAAGCAGAGCTATGTCGCGCTTGCAGAATTCCGATATGCGTTGAGGCAGTTTTTTGCGTTCAGCGAGCAAGCTGCGGGGGAAGCCGGGCTTAGTCCTCAGCAGTATCAGGCTCTTCTGGCCATCAAGGGCTCGACGGAGAGCGCCGAGCTCGGCATCCAGGAGATCGCGGCGCGGCTCATGATCCGTCACCACAGCGCGGTGGAACTCGTCGATCGGCTCGAGAAAAACGGGTTTGTCGTGCGCGTGAAGAGCAAGCTCGATGGGCGGCGCGTCCATGTGCGGACCACGGCCAAGACGGAGCGGATCATGGATGCGCTCGCGGCCGCCCACCTTCGGGAACTCAAAGGGATCCGGCCCGTCCTCGATCAACTGCTAGCCCAGTTCGATTCCTCGTCGGGATCGAGCGAGTGATGCAACGCGTGCATGGGTCCGCCATCACGTGGGCGCATGGCTCCGCCATGATGTGAGCGCATGGCCTCCCCGTCGCCGGCGCTCCGACCCTTTCGGACACACGCTCAGGCTCAGGGCAGAGCGACGCGGGGCTGGTCCGTCAGGAGATCGTCGAAATATTCGATCGTCTTCATGAGGCCGTCCCGCAGATCGACCGACGGCGTCCATCCCAGTTCCGCCTTTGCCAGGGAGATGTCCGGGCACCGTTGTTTGGGATCGTCTTCGGGCAGCGGCTTCAAGACGAGGTCCGACTTCGATCCCGTCATCTCGATGATCAGCTCGGCGAGCGCGAAAATATTCAGCTCCGTCGGGTTCCCCAAATTGATAGGCCCGGTGAACGCAGGGGGCGTGTCGTTCATGACGGCCGTCATGCCGGCAATGAGATCGTCCACATAGCAGAAAGAACGCGTCTGGCTGCCGTCGCCGAATACGGTGATCGGGTGCCCCGACAGGGCCTGGATAATGAAGTTGGAGACGACCCTGCCGTCGTTCGGCTGCATGCGCGGGCCGTAGGTGTTGAAAATGCGAATGACCTTGATCGGCAGGCGATGCTGAAGGTGGTGAGCGAAGAACAGCGTCTCCGCGCAGCGTTTCCCTTCATCGTAGCACGCACGCGGGCCTATGGGATTGACGTTCCCCCAATAGCTCTCGCTCTGCGGATGAACCTGAGGGTCGCCGTAGACCTCGCTCGTGGACGCCTGCAGGATCTTCGCGCGGGAGGCGAGCGCCAGATTGAGCATGTTGCTCGCCCCGATCACGGATGTCTTCACCGTCTCCGCGGGATTGCGCTGGTAGTGAACGGGCGAGGCCGGGCAGGCGAGATTGTAGATCTCGTCGACCGAGAGCATGATCGGCCGCGTGACATCGGCCTCGATCAACTTGAAGCGATCGCTTGTCAGCAGCGTCGCGATGTTTCCGCGGTGCCCGGTGAAGAAGTTGTCGAGGCAGATGACTTCATGGCCCTCGGCGTGGAGAAGCTCGCAGAGATGACTTCCGATAAATCCTGCGCCGCCGGTCACTAGGATACGCCGGGGCGTCTGGCGCTCCTGGTCGATCATGCCCACGGCGGATTGGTCGTTACGCATAGTCAGGAGAACTCCCAAATCACGGGTTGAGTCCGTTTGCGATCGCTTAGCCATGCGAGACCGCAGCCGAGGAGGAGGCCGCCGATCAGTGCGATCGCGAGAACGATGAGCGTTGGGGGATACGCCACGCGGAACGCGGCAACGGCGGGCGAAAGAATCCGAAAATTCGTGGTCGACAGATCTTCCTGCTCGCCGCTCTGCTTGGCGCGTGCCAGCACGGCTTCGAGCACGCTGCGGGCCGCATCCGCATCCCGCTGCAGGGCTCGAAGTTTGACTTGCGCGTCGTTGTTCGTGAGCGTCTGCGTCTTGACCTTTTCCAGATCGCCCGCAAGAGCGGCTTCGTCGCGCCGTGCGAGATCCAATGCGTTCTTCGCCCGTTCGACGGTGACGCCTATTTCGCGCTCCAACTGCTGTAAGATCGCTGCGCGCTGAGCTTCGAAACTGCGCCGATCCGGGTGGCGCGGGCCGAGCTCGGATACGATTTTCGCGTGCGCGCGGTCGAACCGCACGAGGCTTTCGCGCAGATCGACGATCGCTGGGCTGTCGAGGCCGTCGGCGGTCGACGCCGCGCCTGCGCCTCGGAGGGCCATGCGACGCGCCTGGTCGTAACGCGATTGCGCTTCGTCGCGCCGCGTCCGTGCGGCATTGAGACGAATATTCAAATCCTGAAGACGCTGCTCGTCGAGCAACACGCCTTGCGCGTCGATAAGGTGGTTGGCCTTTCGATAGTCCTCTACGGCTTGCTCGGCCTGCAACACATCCTGGCGCAGCGCCGACAAACGTCCGACGAGCGTTTCGGTCGTTTCCTTTGTCGAGCTGGAGGTCGCGCTCGACTGGTCGGCAAGATAGGCCTCCGCAATCGCGTTGGCGATCAGGGCCGCTTTGGGCGCATCGCGCGAAAGCACGCCGATTTCGATGACGTACGTGTTGCCGAGCCGCTTTACCTGCATCAGGCGGCGCAGGCGCTCGAGCGCGAGATCGACCGGCGTTCCGATCGGAGGATTGTAGCCGAGCGCATCGCGCAGGCGTCCGAGGGGGCCCAGGCCGCCGCCTCTGGCGAATTCCGGATCGCGATCCAGGCCGTTGTCCGCGATGACCTGCCGCAGCACGGAGTCGGATTCGACGATCTGAACCTGGCTGTCGACGAGGAGGCTGTCGGCGCCCGCGGCGGACGATCCGAGGCCGGTCGGTACGACCTCGGTTTGGAGGACGCGCTTGGCCCGCGGGTCGATCAGAAGCTGGGCCTTCGAAAGATAGAGAGGTGTAGAAAGAAGGATGAAGGTTGTCGCAATCGCCAGCGCGAGCAGGACGGCAGAGGCGATGATCCACTTGCCGCGCCAGAATGATCGCAGCAGTGCAAGCGCGTCCCGCGTGAAGGCGTCGAGACCCGTTTCGTTCGTTATGGATCTTGCTCGGTGGTCGAGCTCAACCATCAGCTATGCAGCTCCTGTGCCGCCGCGAAACGGCATGTCCTCAAACGGGACGCACTCGCGTCGTTTTCGGTTTGAGAAGCAAGTGGGATGCCAGGGTATAGCTAACGGCGGAGCAGCCTCTTGAGGCCTGCATGAAGCGCCGGATGGCGGCGCACGAATATCTTCAGGCGCCAGAGTGTCGCAGGTAGGCGACCGCGTGTGCTCAGTGGTCGGACGACTTCGAAAAGCTCTCGATTGTCGACCCCGAACAGGTCCTTATAGGGCTCGTCGCCGATGGTGAGATCGAAATACGTGAGCCCGGCTTCCGTGAACGTCTCCATTCCGCGGAAGATCAACAACATGCCCGGGCTGTATCGGCCGAACCGTTCCATATCGAATGACGGAATGAGCAGCAGGAAGGCGCCGTCGTGGATCAGGCCAAGCGCACCGGCGACCGTATCCCCGCCCGATGTCAGTTCGATCAAGCGTGCAAACGGATGCGCGCTCCGGCCCTGCACCAGATCCCGATAGAAGCCGGCCCACATTTCATCGGCGAGCGCATCGTCTCGCTCGAGTTTCGAGAAGCGCGAGCGGCGCATCTCGTAAAGCGTCTCGAACACGCGCTCTGCCTCCGGGCCGCCGTCGTGTGTCTTGAATTCCACCGCACCGCAGCTTTCCAAGTTTCGCCCCTTGCGGCGGAGAGACTGGCGCTGCTTCCGTGACAGCAGCGATTGGCAACACTGGTCCCACGGCCGGCTCAGCGTGGCGCCATGGGCCTTCACGTGGTAGGGCGCGCACGGCGATAGCAGGAGCAGAGGATTGATGGAATTTCCGACGTGGTGCGGAAGCTTGCTGAGGTGGAGCAGGTCGCTTGGGGGCAACGCCTTTTCGATGGCATTCCACAATGTCCGGAACGTGTCGGCATCCGGCCGGAATCCGGACGCCATGATCGGAGCGCAATAGTCGGCGACGCGCAGATCGGCGAAGCCGATCACGCGGTTGCGGCCGACTTTCGTCTCGCATAGCGGCAGGATCATCACGAGATTGCCGGAGGCGGCCTCGCGCACGATCACGATCAGAGGCTCGGCGCGCCGGTGCTCGCGGAAGGCACTGTAGAGAGGGGCGACGAAATCGTAGCACTGAAAGGCGGTGCATCGCCCGCCGGTCTCGAGGGCGCGCCACTCCTTTTCCAGCTCACGGATGTCCCGGTGCACGTCCACCGTGAAGTGTTTGGGATCGGCTTCGCTCATGCGGGGCGGGTCTCCATCGCGGCGGCTATCGCGGCCCGATAGCGCGCAACGGTGATGTCGGCATCCAATCTTTCGTGAAGGATGGCGGCGCCTTCGGAGATATTGTGCCGCAGGCGGTCATTCTCCCTTGCGAGCCGCAAAAGCCCGCGGGCGATGCCCTTTTCATCTCCCGGCGTGACCGCAACGCCCACGTCGAGGCCATCCAGATAGCCGTCGATGCCTGTTTCGGCTCCGTAGAGAATGGGGGTGCCGGCGAAGAGCGCTTCGACGAATGCCATTCCGAACGTTTCGTTGTGCGATGGCATGACCATCGCCAGCGCGGTCGGCAGCTCTTCCAGCAGCGTGTCGTGCGGCAACGCGCCCCGCGCCACGATGCGGTCGCCGAGACGGTTTTCCGCGATGAGCGCGTCCACGCGCTCGCGCGTGCCGGGCGGACCATCGCCGATGATCTCAAGCGAGATGCCTTCGAGCTCGGATCGTATGGAAGCGAAAGCGGCCAGCAGCTCGGGGAGACCCTTCTTGTCGATGGCGGCGAGCGTCATCGCGATGAGGAAACGCGGTTTGGGGGCGACGGTCGCGATCGTCCGCCGCGTGTTGAAGACGATGTTGGGCAGAAGATGGGTCTTGGCCGGATCTATCCCGGTGTGCCGCTCGAAGCCGGTCTTGTACCACGCGGACACGTAAAAGACGCTTGCGGCGTCTCGCGCCATTTTCCGGAACAGCGGCCGGTAGGTCGGCTTGGTCGCGAACACTTTCTTTTCGACTTCGCCGCGTACCGAAAAAAAGAGGGACGCTGCGGTTGCGCGCGCGACCATCCAGGCGGCAATCCCCTCGAACGTGAAGCGATGACTGTGGACGATGTTCGGGCGAATGTTCTCTTCCTTCAGGAAGGCCCGGATGCGCCGTGCGAGGCGGACCTGGCACCCATACATCCCGATGCCCAAGGGAGGCGCGAAGTAGCCGTGCGCGATGAGACGTCGCCCGTTGACGATGCCAAGATCGCGCCAGTACGTGCGGCGCGGATCGCTTATGCGCTGCAGCGAGACGACGACGTGATCGCAGTCCGTCACGCGGTCGACCAGACGTTCGACGGCATTCGTCGTCGGCGTCCGGATCGGGTTGGGATAATCCGACGATATGTGGAGCAGGAGGGGACGCGGGGCCGTCATGTGCTGGCCCGCGTGCGACGCTGAAGCATCTCGCGGCCGACGAGCCCGATCAGCGGGCCGACGCCGAGGACGTACCGCCGCCAGAGCCGCCCCGGCTCGCTCAGAAGCCGGTGCAGCCATTCCAGGCCGAGGCGCTGCATGGTCTTCGGGGCGCGCGTCTTCATGCCGGTGATGAATTCGAGAGCCGCGCCGATGCAAAGGGCCGTGCCCTTGGCCTCGCCCGTTTGCGCGATGCGGCTGGCCAGTTGCTCCGACTGGGGAGCGCCGACGCCGATGAACAACAGGCGCGCCCGGCTTTCAATTGCGAAGCGCACGCAGGCCTGCACCGCATCCGGGTCGTCGATGAACTCCATCGGGGGAACGGTTGCGACGATGTCGAGCGCGGGGAAGCGGGTGCACATCGCGGATACGATGCCCGGCCTCGCCGCTATCAGCGCAATGCGATCCCCCGGTTGAAGGACGTCTCCGAAAATCCGCTCGACGACGTCCGTTCCGTTCAGATGCGGCAACCGCAGGCCGAACAGGAAACCCAGCCGACGGACGATGTGGCTGTCGCACCAGCTTTGCCAGGCCCCTGCGTACACGGGCAGGAGCTCCGGCCGCTGACCCAAATGATTGAGATGATCGACGTTCGGCGTCACGATATAGCGGAATGGGTCGGCGGGAGTGCGCGCCTGAAGCGAGCGGATCACCGTCTCCTTAGAAGCGAGATCGTAGGGCGCGCCCAGAAAGACCACGCGACCAGGGTTGGGGGCTGTGCCGGGCATCTTATCGTTCGAATCTGCAGCCGGCGGAATGTGCCGATTTGGTGTGTCGTTTTGGAACAGAAACGCCTTGGGCGCCTCGCCGTATGCCCGTTCCAGGCACTATTCGTGCCATGAGAACGCGCCTGGGACGCGAAGCATACTGGCACAGGACGTGCTCCGCAGGGGGATGTCGCGCGAAGCTTAACGAGGAGCAGTCAGGTTCATGCGTAGGGCGATGACGCTCTCTCTCATCGACCAAGCCCTATTGAGTGCCTTCAATCTCGGCTTGTCCGTGCTGTTGATTCGTTTTGCGTCGCCCGCAGAATTCGGATTGTTCAGCTATGTGGTGGCCGTGTTGATGATCCTGAGCTCGGTGCACAACGCGCTCGTAGCCACGCCGATCAGCGTGTCGATCCCGGGACGGCCCACCGAAACCAAGAAAAAGGTTTTGTCGGTGCTGCTGCGGGTCGATCATCTGTTGCGCGGCGCATTGCTTGCAGCCGCCGCCCTTCTGATCGTGCTCGTTTCGACGGACGTCGCCTTTCTCGCGGCTTCTGCATCGGCATGCTTTTTCTGGCTCTGGCGGGAAACGCATCGCGGCATCGCGTTTGCGGACGGAGATGCGGCAAGGGCGCTGCGCATCGACACCGTTGCGGTACTCGTTTCGATCGCGGCCGTAGCTGCGTTGTGGGCGGTCTTTCCTCCGACCTTGTCCGCTCTGAGCGGGATTGCCATCGGAAATGCGCTGGCCGTGCTGCTTCAGGGGACGCGCCATCATTTGCGGCCGATCGCTCAGGCAATCGCGGACTATGGCCTCTTCTGGCGCGAGGCGCGCTGGAGCTTGTTCGGAGCCGCGACCACTGAGGCGCAGTTTCGTGGCTATGTCTTTGCCGTGCAGAGTTTCCGCGGCGCCGATGCCCTGGGCCATGTGCAAGCCGGCCGCACGCTGATGGGACCCTTGCCGCTGCTTGCCTCGGCATGGGCGCGCGTTGCGCGCCCGGCGATGAACCATGCGTTGACGGAGCGGAGAACGGGCGATGCGCACCGGACGCTTTGGCGCGGAACGCTGGGCGTTCTCGGTCTTTCGCTCGTCTATCTTGCCGCGCTCTACCTCGCCTGGCCGCTCGTGGAGACCCACCTCTACCAGGGACGCTATCCGGATATCGGCATCATAACGATCGCATGGGGCATCGCGACGTTCTTCAGCGTCTCCCACATCTGCCTCGGCACGTACCTGCAGGCGGCGCGCCGCTTTCGTCCCCTTGCATTCGTGTCGCTCGCCGCGGCGGCGTGCTCGGGAACGGCTTTGCTCGTGCTCGCGACGAGCGTTCCCGTTTTCTATGCCATCGGTGCGGTGGCCATCGGGGAGTTCGTCGCTCTCGTCTACACGCTCGTCCTCATTTTCTGGCAGCCCATCCGCGCCGCCGATCCCCTTGAGGAGAGCCTGTCATGACGGTTGCGGTCGGGTTTCCTCGCCGCCCACTCCACGGAACGGCGTTATGGGCCTCGCATGTGGCGCGGTGGATTCCGGCGCTCATGCTGGCGTACGGAATGCTGATATGGCCGCTGATCTATGGGCGGAGCGTCGACGGCGGGCCACCCGTGCAGATCCTGCAGAACGAATCGAGCGCGTTGAGCCAGATTTATTTCCCGTTCCTGCTGGTCGTTTCCGCGTTCACGTGGATCGCAACGCGGTACGGCCGGGGATCGCCCATCGCGAGCGGCGCGATCTTCGTGATCGCGCTCGTGATCGCATTGAGCAATCTCTCGGTACTCTGGTCGATCGCCCCGGAGATCGCCCTTCGGCGCGCGATCCTCCAGACGGCCATCGTGGCGACGCTCATTCTCTCGGTGCAGGCTGCCGACGATCCCGACGGCGTTGTCGCGCGGATCTTCTGGCTTCTCGTGGCGATCATGGCCGTCAATCTCGCGGCCGTCGCGATGAAAGGGCCAGGCCCGCTTGGCTACGAGGGGGTCTATCCGCAGAAAAACGGACTGGGAGCCGCGGCGTCGTTGGCGATCATCGTGGCGCTGTATCAGCTTTTTTCAGGCCGCCCGATCACGCGTCTCGTAGCGTGCGGCACCATCATTCTTGCGATGTTTCTCCTCGTGCTCAGCAAGTCCAAGACCTCCTTCGGGCTCGTGCTCCTGGTGCCCTGTCTCGCGCTCGGGATTGCCGTAGCCGCACGCGCGATGCAGGTGTCGGCAGCAACGTTCATCGCGACGATGCTCGCGATCGCGTTCGCGGTCTATCAACTGGGCGTGGCCAGCTATGTCTGGGATTTTTCAACCGTAGCCGAAGCTCTGTTCGGCGATCCGACGCTGACGACCCGTACGGACATCTGGGATTTCGCGATGCGGATGGCCGAGCGCAGGCCCCTTCTCGGATACGGGTTCGAATCTTTTTGGCAGGCCGGGCCCGAATCTCCTGCCGCACGGGAAGCGCCCGGGTTCATCGCGCGCATGCCTCATGCGCATAACGGCTATATCGACATTCTGCTGCAACTCGGGATCGTCGGTCTGGGCCTCGTGATCGTCATGCAATTCGCCGCGTTCGGCGCTGCCGACGCGGCCTTGAGGCGCCGCTTCGGTCTGGGCTGGCTCTGCCTGTGTCTGATGCTTTTGGCCGGCCTCCGAAATTTCATGGAAAGCTCGTGGTTCCGCGGGTTCGACATGTTCTCGATGATCTTCGTGATCATGGTGGCGTTGGCAGCGTCCATTCGGGAGCGCCGCTCGTGGAACACCTGACGATCGGGATTGCGAGCATCGGACGGAGCGGGCTCTTAAGGATCCTCTCGTCGCTCGACGAGATCGACGTTCCGGCGGATCTTTCGGTCGAAATTCTGGTGGCGGACGACGACCCGGCCGGCGGCGCCGTGAGGTTGCTTTCGGATCGCAAAGGGAAGCTTCCCGTTCGCGTGCTCTCGGTCGGTTCGCGCAACATCGCGACGGCGCGCAACGCCTGTCTCGATCATGCGCGTGGCATATGGATGGCCTTCGTCGACGACGACGAGATCGTGGCACGGGATTGGCTGGTGCGTCTGTTCGCGGCGATGAACGAGTTTCGCGCCGATGTCGTCGTCGGGCCGGTCTATCCCGTTTACCCACCGGAAACACCCGATTGGCTGCAGCGGGCGAACCCGCTCTACGTCGACTGGGGCCGGCGGGGTGCGCTCGTCGATACCGGACGGAGCGGCAACGTGCTGTTCCGGCGCGACGACGCGCGTTGGAGTGCGCTGCGCTTCGATGCAGCGCTCGGGCGTAGCGGCGGCGAGGACACGGATTTCTTTCACCGCTTGCATTGCGCCGGAGCGGTGATCGTCGTGACGAACGACGCGCGTATCGAGGAGGAGGCGCCCGCTGCGCGGCTCGATCGGGACTACCTCCGCAGGCGTGCGTTGCGGTCGGGTCAATCCTATGCGCGTTTCCGGCTTGGCGGAGCGGGGCGATACCGTCCGCGCAGCCTGGCTTTCTACGCCTTGGCGCTCGGGAAGGCTGCAGCCGGATTTTCGCTCGCGCTCGCGCTCCGCCCTTTCGACCGTGGGCGCTCTTTCGCTCTGATGCAAAAAGGCTGGCTGAACGTGGGCAAGCTCCGGCATTTCGCAGCGCTCGAACTGCCGACGATGTATTGAGGGCCCAACCTAGAGTGGGACGTCATGCTTCCAAGCGCGGATCGGCCCTTTGAATGCGGCTTCGAGGCGTGCTTGCCAGCCGTCGAGGCGGCGAATCAGCGTGCGGGCGGAAAGGTCCCGGCGCACCGTATTGCGGGCAACGAGCCAGGCGCCACGGGCCGCAACCCCGCCGGATGACGTGTGAACGCTGCGGTAGCCCGCCGCGGCAGCGAGCTTAAGCGTCCGGGTGTCGAACGCGCCGAACGGCACTGAAAGTTTATCGATTGCGATGCCGGCGGCATCCTCGATGCGAACTCTCGCGTCGTAGAGTTCGCGGTGCATCGCCGGATCTGATGCGCGCGTCCAGTCGATGTGATCGGCGCCGTGGCTTCCCACCGTCATGCCCTCCGCCACGAGGCGTGCGAGATCGTGCGGGCTGAGCGAGCCGGGTTCGCCCAGGCGGCCGGCAAGGATAAAGAAGGTGGCCGTGGTGCCGGCATCTTTCAGCAGAGGCAACGCAATCTCGATGTCGGAGGCATTCCCGTCGTCGAACGTGATTTCGACCGTTCGGCTTTCTGACGCGGCGGCCACGGCGTCCGAGAACGCGGCCTCGCTCACCCAAAACGGTTCTTCGCCCGAGGCAAGCGGACGCCCTGGCGTTCCGATACCGTGAAACGTCAGGACGATGCGCTCCGGCACGAACCTCTGCATCAGGGTCCGGTTATCCGGCATTGCGGTAGGCCATTCTCGAGAAGACGGTCATGAGCAGGATCTGGAAATCGAGACCGATGGACCAGTTTTCGATATAGGCCAAGTCATATTCGACGCGAGCGCTCATTTTCTCGATCGTGTCGGTTTCGCCGCGAAGCCCATGGACCTGAGCCCAGCCCGTGATGCCGGGCTTGATGGCATTCCGGCGCGCATAATGCACGATGCGGGAATCGAAGCTTTCATCGAGCGCGACCGGATGCGGCCGTGGACCGACGAGCGACATTTCCCCCGACAGGACGTTGAAAAGCTGGGGAAGCTCGTCCAGGTTCGTCCGCCGCAATACGTGGCCGATCCGCGTAATGCGCGGATCTCCGGTGCGCGCCTGGGTGACGTTGTTCCCGTCCTCCATCACCGACATCGTCCGAAACTTGAAGATGCGAAACGGCTTCTGGTTGAAGCCGTGGCGGGTTTGGCGAAACAACGCCGGGCCGGGGCTTTGAACGCGAATGGCGAGCGCGATGGAGACGAGAAGAGGCGCAAGAGCGACGATCAGAATGCTCGCGCCGGTCAGGTCCAGCGCCCGCTTGAGGATACGCTCGGACGTGGTAAGCGGCGGCCTCATGAGCGGGATACCCCGTGCACCATACATCGAGCCCGCGCGCAGCGCACCGAGACGGCCGCTTTCCGGCAGCAGTTTCATGCCGGCCGGTATCACGGCCAAGGCATCCGCGATGCGATCGATTTCGTCGGCTTCATTGAAGCGAAAAACGAGCGCGATCTCGTCGGGTTCGAATTGACGCGCGGTCGCCACGAGGTCGGAGAGCGGCCCTGAGATTTCGTTTATCGCCACGTCTCGTATCACAACGGGGGCGGCGGTATCACTCAAGCGCGTTGCGGCCTCGCTAGCTGTCGCGGGGTTGGACGCCACGATCAGCACGCGCCTCGCGCGAACGCGCCCTTGTCTCTCCAGGCAGCCGAGGCTTCGCCTGCCGATTTCCCGGCTTCCGATCAGGGTCAGAAATCCGAAGCCGTACAGCAGGATCGTGGCGCCTCGGGACACCTCGACGCTGGCCTTGAGGAGAAACATCTCGATGACGACAATCGCCATTGCGATGGTCCAGTTCACCCACAGATCCATCGGGTGTCGAGACGCATGGCGGTAGGCATCGAGGCCATAGTCTCCGCGCAACGCCGCCACGACGACGAGGGTCAACGCGACCGTGCCGCCCCAACCCAGATGGCTCCAGACCGGCGGCGTGCTGTCGAGCGCGACGGCGTAGTAGATCGCGCCGCAAGCCAGCGCTGCGATGGTGACGGCCATGAAGTCGAGCAGCGCGGCCAATGCCGATACGGCAGCCTGCGATAGCGCGCCGGCTGGCGGGTCGGCGGGTCGTGTGCGTGCGGGTGGGCTCGATTGAATTGTGTTCGACATGGCCTAGGGGCGTTGCGTGGCTGATCGGGTCGGCGCCAGGCGCGGCCGATACACAGAACGCTACGCCGAGCAAATCTCAGGCCGCGGTGCCGTGCCGATTTGGGACAGTCAGCGTTCCGACGTCCGACGGATCGCCTCGAGCGTCATGGGAACGTCGCCCCCGAGAAAGTGGCTGGACCGACTTGGATCGGGCATCGTCGTTGTCGACACGAGCCGACGATAAGCGGGCAGCCATGCGAGGTTCCACGCTGCCGGCGCTTCCTGATCGGCATGAGCCGCTGCGGCGAACGCCGCAGGGTGATCCAGGCCGGAAAGTATGGCGTCGCCGAGCCGCGCCAACGCCGCTTTGTCGTAGGTTTCTCCGCGCGTCTCGGCGATGTAGCCTAAGAGGACGAGAGGCCCGGCGGCGAACGCGTGGTAGCTGAGCGCCCGCGAGCCGCGTTTCATTTCTTGTGGCAAGGTTCCGTCGCGGGAAACCGCGCCGAGCCCGTCCCTCAAGACGAGATGCGCCCGGTCCATCAGCGTCTCGGTTTCTGTTGCGAGGCCCGCTGCCGCAAGCGCCAATCCCGCCCAGTAGGAGAGATTGTTGCCCGGTATTTTACCCTCTTCGAGCGCAGCATTCGTGCCGTCGCTTATGCGGCGTAGCCAGTCCTGGATCTGCGCGCTTTGGGCCCCGTCGGCGAGCGGCTTCAGCTTCAGATAGGCAAGCGCGAATCCGGCCAGATACCAATTGCGTTCGTATTCGGCCTGTTTGCCGTCGAGGGCTCCGGTGAGCGGGGATGCGGCTGCCCACGCGGCGAGCTGGCGCAGAGCACACTGCCCCGCATGTCGATCCGTGCGCGTCATGAATGCGTCGGCTCCGGCTTGCACCAGCCGGACGACTTTTTCATAAACCGCAACCGCGCGGTCTCTTTTCTCACGGCGCGATGCATCGACGACCGTGCCGTCGCGGTCGGCGTAGAAACCGTCGAGCGCGAGGGCGCTGCGCGGCGCGGGTACGATTGGACAGGCGGCTACGGCGCTCGTCGAGGAGAGCATGACAGCAAGACAGGCCGCGCCGAGGAATGGTTTAGCCATGGCGATTGTTAGAGATTGACCCAATGATCGGCTCATTGTTTATGGCGGCGCGTGGCGGGCGTGTCACGGGTGCGAGCTCTGTTCGAGGCTGAATGACGTTGCGTAGCGTAAACCTTCCTGGAACGGATCTCCATGCGTCGGTGCTCGGGTTCGGGTGCGCGTCGCTCGGCTCGCGTATCGGCCGCAGGGCGGGCTTGCGAGCGCTGCATGACGCTTTCGTTAACGGTGTCACGTGGTACGACGTGGCGCCACCCTACGGCGCTGGCGAGGCCGAGACCATTCTCGGAGAGTTCTTGCGCAGCCGGCGCGAGCGCGTTTTCGTTTGCACGAAGGCGGGCCTGACCGGGCCTGCGCACGGAAAGCTCGTCAAGCTCGTCTATGCGCTGGCGCGCCCCGTGGTCGGTCAGGCTAAAAAACTTCGTCGCGGTTTCCGGTCGGTGGCGGCAACCCGCTATCGCAAGGATCCGCTCGATCGGGCGACGATCGTCGCGTCCGTGGAACGCTCGCTGCGTCGGCTCGGAACGTGCCACGTCGACGTGTTCGCCCTTCACGATCCGCTACCGGAAGACGTCGTGAACGACGACGTGCTTCGGGGCCTCGAAGACATCGTGACGTCGGGCAAGGCGCGATACCTTTCCGTCGCAGGCACGCTTGCCCCGTGTCTCGCGGGTTTCGAGGCCGGACGGCCGTACAGTATCGCGCAGATCGCAGACGATCCTCTGACCGGCGCGCTTGCTGAGCTGCGGGTGTGCGCAATCCGGCCGCCGGCGAGCATCACGCACTCCGTATTCGGCGTCGACGGAATGCACGAGCGACTGGTGCGGATGATCGACCAGGAGGCCGGCATTCGAAGGGATCTTGAGAGTGCGGGCTACGGCGGCGCGCCATCACGGATGGCGGCCGACTTGCTTCTCGACCGCGCTTTCGCATCGAACCCGGATGGCGTCGTGTTGACGTCGATGTTCGGCGCGCAACATCGTCAGGCGAATATTGCGCGCGCAGCGCTGCCGGTAAATCCGAGCGCGGTCGGCATTCTCACGGCCGTTCTCGAAAAAGCCAAGAAGACCGTATGATCTTCGATCATCTCCAAGGACTGGACGACGCTCCGCGCGATGTGTGTATCGTCGGAGCCGGCCCTGTGGGGATCACTCTGGCGCTCGAGCTGGCGCGGGCCGGAAAGTCGGTGCTGCTCCTGGAATCGGGAGGACGGTCGAAGGCGCCGGAGACCGCGGAGCTTTCGGCAGCGGACATCGTCGATCCCGCGCGTCACGATGCCATGGACATCGCGGTGGCCCGTCAAATCGGCGGAACGTCCAACCTCTGGGCGGGGCGATGCCAACCCTTCGATCCCATCGATTTCGAGCAGCGCCCCTCCGTCGGCGACGCACGCTGGCCGTTTCCGCGCGATCTCCTTTTGCCTTATTACGCGCGCGCGTGTGCCTATGCCCATTGCGGCGGACCGGTCTTTCGCGCGCCTCCGCCCGCACCCGACGTTCGCGACGATACGTTCGATGCGGATCGGATCGAGCGCTTCAGCAACAAGCCGCGCTTCTATCGCGCGTATGGCAACGAGCTCGAGCGCAACACGCACATCGATCTTCGGCTCAATGCGACGGTGGTCGATGTCGAGTTCGGAGAGAACGGGTGCGTCCGTTCCGTATCGGTCAGCCGTCCGGACGGTGCGCGACGCAAGATCGAGGTGAAAACGCTGGTTCTGGCGTGCGGCGGTTTGGAAACGACCCGTCTGTTGCTCGCGTTCGGACGGGACAATCCGCAGCGGTTTGGCGGCGTAGGTGGGCCGCTCGGCCGATACTACATGGGTCACGTCATCGGCGAAGTTGCGGATATCACGTTCGCCCGCGAGGGCATGGATGCGGCCTACGATTTTTATGTCGACGAGCATGGATCCTTCGTTCGCCGGCGCATCATTCCGTCGGATGCTCTTCAGCGAAGCGACGATCTTCCCAACGTTTCGTTTTGGCCCGTCGTGCCGCCGAGTGCCGATCCGAGGCACGGGAATGCCATTCTCTCCATGGTCATTCTGGCTCTCTCCATCGGTCCGCTCGGTCGGCTGGTCGTCGCCGAGGCGATCCGAAAGCGTCACGTTCCGGAGACTCTCGACCGCTGGCCTCACGTGATGAACGTGTTGCGCGGCCTGCCGGCCTCGATGTGGTTCCTCGGAAACTTCTTCTACCGCCGGCATTTTACCGCCACGCGCCTTCCGGGTTTTTTCGTGCGCAACAGCGCCCGCACTTACGGTCTCTCCTATCATTCGGAGCATTTTCCCGACCCATTGAGCCGGGTGGTTCTTTCGAGGGAAACAGATCGGCTCGGGTTGCCGCGCCTATCGATCGATCTGCGGTTCTCCGAGGCCAACGCAGACGCAATTTTGCGGACGCATGTCGCGCTCGATGGCTGGTTGAGACGCAATGGGCTCGGATCGCTCGAATACCGGCAACCATTGGCAGCTACCCGGGACGCCATTCTGTCCAAGGCCGCGCACGGCACCCATCAGATCGGCACCACACGCATGGGGCTGAGCCGTTCGCAGGCTGTCCTCGACGGTAACCTGAAATGTTTCGACGCCGACAATCTCTATGTCGTTTCCACGTCGGCCATGCCGACATCCGGACAGGCCAATCCAACGTTGACAGCATTGGCTCTGGCGGTGCGTCTCGCCGACCATTTGTCGGCGGCAAACGCGCAGGGCCCTGGCGCTTCGTGAGCGACCTGCGGCGATGGCGCCGACGCCGTCAGCCCGTGTGCAGGTTGTCGCGCACGCTGTTGATCGACACGAGGCCGAAAAAGATCAGCACGATTCCGAACGTAATCGGATACCAGGGCGAGTAGTGCGTCGTGACGGATTCGCCCAGGAACCCGGCCCGGAACATCTCGTAGCAATGGACGGTGGGGTTATAGAGCGCAAGATCGGCGGCGAACTTGGGCAGCCAGGCGACCATGAAGAACGCTCCCGAGATGGGCAGCATGAGGTATTGGATCGGCTGCACGAAGCGCTCGGCAACCTCGGAATATTCGGTCGCGATGGCGAAGATCATTCCCATTCCCACCGAGAGGATCGCCATCGACAGCCAGCCCAGGACCGCCAGTCCCGGGTCTTTAAGGGGCTCGACTGCGCCGGCGAGGGCCAGCACGCTGTAAACGGCGAAGAGCGCGGCCGTCGTCCCGCCGAACTCCAGGATCATGCGAGAAAAGAGCGTGTCGATCAGCGTGATGTGGCGATGATAAAGCAGGCCGACATTGCGGCGGAAGGCGTGGATTCCCGCGCCGGTCAAATGCCTCCAAAGCGTGAGCGGCATGTAGCCGGTCAGGACGAGGGTCAGAAGGCCGATGCCATGCTGGTTGCCTGATTTGATGAACGACCAGATCAGCATCACGCCGGCGGTCAGCAGCATGGGCTCGAGAATGATCCAGAGAAAGCCGATGTTCGCGCGGCCGTAGCGCATCATCATGTCGCGAATGATGAGTGCCGAAATGCATCTTATCTGGACGCTCAGCCCTTCGAGAAACGATGCGGGAGGAGGACGGTCGTCAGGCTTGACGTTCACTGGCATGCTCCCTGAAACCCGAATACACGAGCCACAGCACGAGAACACACACGAGGTTGAGACCGATCGCTCCCGCCACATGGCGGGCCCGCTGCGGTGCCATCGCGCGGTCGGCGGCGATGGGCTCGACGATGCGTTCCAGGTAGAGCTGCTGTCTGCGAGCTTCCTGGAGAGAGCTTTCCAGGGAGCTGACGGCGGCCGACAACGATTGCTTGGCGAACTCGCGTTCGAGAACGAGCTGCTCGTAAGCGGCGAGCTTGTCGGCTAGCCCTTCCGACGGACTGGCGATTTTCGAGCGTTCGGTCGCGATCTGCTGCGTCAGGGCCTCCGCTCGCCTGTAAAGGCTCGGAAGCTGGGGATTGGTGGAAGCCGCCGACGTTATTTCCCGGATCTGGGTCTGGGTTTGCGTGAGCTCCGCGCTCAGGCGGCCGATCAGCTCGGTCAGGACCAGGGACGATCCCGCAGGGTCGATCATCGTCTCGTTGTTGCGGAACGCCGTGATCGCGAGCTGTGCAGCGACGAGCCTGCCCTCGCCGCGTGTGACCTCGGCCTCTGCAAGGCGCACCGCGTCGTCGCGGATGCGGGCGTTGAGACGGTTCACCGTCTGCTCGCCGAGCTCGAGCAGCATCAGCGCGATCTTCTGGGCCGAGTCCGCGTCGAACGCCTGAACGCGCAAGGTCGTGATGCCGGTGATGCTGTTATGATACGTCGATATCATCCACTGAAGGTAGCCATGCAGTTCTTCGAGAGTGTCGCCGAAGAACAGAGATGGATACCGCGAGACGGGGTCTGCCTCGGGCGGGCCGAAGATCTCGCGAAGGGAAAGACGTGAATTGAGCTCTTCGGTGGCGGCGCGCGATGTGATGAACGCTTGCACCGAGAACGCCTCGTCCTGCATGCGCATCAGGCCCGTCGCTTGCAACAGCGCGCCAAAGCCGGCCGCGCCTGCCGGCCGCGACGCCGATCGAATGACGAACTGAGCTTCCGATACGTAGCGTTCGGTCGCGAAGACGCCGAAGTATGCTACGGCAACCAATGACGGCAGGAAGAGCAGGAAAAACTTAAATACCGAAGCCCACGATCTCACGCCGGCGACACCCTGCGTTAAATTCCCATCCGTGCGGGTGCTCAGAGCCAATGCCGTAGAGCCCCCCAACCGTGCCGAGGCCGGCTTAGCCTCGCACTGGCCTTGAGTTTAATCGCCGCAAGCTATCCGCCACACTCCAAGTCGTCAAAAACTTTCGGCAGCTTGGCGGGAGGCCGGTGCTCCGGGCAATATCGCGCGAAAGACGGTTACCTTGTTCTTGGCCGCTCAGGCCGCTACGCGTTTGCCAGCCGATGGGCTAGAAGGGAGCATTGCAGGACGGGAAGAGCCAATTGGATACTATAATCGATTGCTTGATTTAAGACGGGGCGGGCGCGGCGGACGTGCGAAAGCACGAGAGACCTATGGCAACAAATTCATCGATGAGGGCGGGTGACCGCGCGGCTCCGTTCGCCGGACGTCATGTGGCGATCACGGGCGCAAGCAGTGGAGTTGGTGCCGCCCTCGCGCGCGTGCTGTCGTCTCATCGCTCCGTGCTCTTACTGATCGGGCGAAACGAGACGCGGCTTGCGTCCGTTGCAGCGGAGTGCACGGCGGCGGGTGCGACCGTGCAGGTCGCGATCTGCGATGTGACGAATCAAGAAGCTCTGGCTACTTGCCTTTTGGGAGCCGACAGCCGGCTGCCGATCGATGTCGTGATTGCCAACGCGGGGATCGGCGGAGAGGATGCCATGGCGCCCGCTTGCGGCGAAAGCGCCGCTCAGGCGAGATCGATCTTCGAAACGAACACCATGGGCGTGATCCATACCTGCGCGCCGCTTCTCGATCGCATGGTGCGGCGGCGATCGGGACACCTCGTCATCGTTTCGTCCATCATGGCCTATCGCGGGCTCGCGGATGCGCCGGTCTATGCGGCCTCCAAGGCCGCGGCCCGTGTGTACGGGCAGGGGCTGAGTGCCTTGCTCGCGCCTCACGGGGTGAAGGTTCTGGTTGCGTGCCCGGGATTCGTGGACACGCCCATGAGCCGCTCGCTTCCCTTCAAGAAGCCCTTCATGGTGACCGCGGAGCGTGCGGCGGAACGCATTCTTTCGGCCGTCTCGTCCGGCCGGCGGGAAATCGCATTTCCATGGCAACTGTCGCTGGCGACACGGGCCGCCAATTTCTTTCCCGCACGGATCGTGGACCCGGTTCTGCAGTGGTCTCGCGACCGGCTTGCGAGGCACTCATGACGATGGGCGAGGATGTCGTCGTTCGTGAGGTCTTGGGGTCGCGCGATGTGGCAGCATGGCTGCGCGTGCCGCACGCGATCCACGCTGGAGATCCGCACTGGGTCGCACCGCTCGACGTTTCCGAGCGCCAGCGCATCAGCAGAACGCACAATCCGTTTTTCAAATTCGGCGACGCCGCCTTCTTTCTCGCCTTCCAGGGAGGCCAACCGGTCGGACGGATCTCGGCGCAGGTCAATCACGCGCATCTCGCGCAGCACGACGACGCGACGGGGAACTTCGGCTTTTTTACGTGTTGCGACGATCAGGCCGTCGCGGACGCGCTGGTGGGCACAGCCGCGGGATGGCTGCGGTCGCGCGGGATGATGCGCATGGTGGGCCCCATGTCGCTCAGCATCAACGAGGAGCCGGGGGCGCTCGTCGACGGTTTCGATACGCCGCCGGCATTCATGATGGGGCACGCGAGCCGGGCCGCGGGCCGTCTTTTGTCGGATGCGGGGCTATCCAAGGCCGTCGATCTTTTTGCCTACCGCATGTCTCCGCTTGTCACCCCGCGCGAGATCCAGCGGCTGGCACGGCTCGCGCAGCAATCGGAGCGGGTCTTTGTCCGGCCGTTCGACATGAAGCACTTCGGCCGCGATGTGCGCCTTGTGCTTGACATCTTCAATGACGGCTGGAGAGAGAATTGGGGCTTCGTGCCGTTTCAAGACGCCGAGGTCGAGCATCTGATCCGCGAGATGCGTCCGATCATGCGGGGCAAGTTCGGGCGCATCGTCGAGATCGACGGCAGGCCGGCGGCCATGATGGTCGTCCTTCCGGATCTCAACAACGTCGTTGCGCCTTTCGACGGCAAGCTCTTCCCGATCAACTGGGCCCGGCTTGCGCATGCCGTGTGGCGGGACCGCTGGAGAACGGCGCGCATTCTTTTGCTGGGGGTGCGCCAGGAGTACCGGCACACGGTGCTGGCGCCTGCCATCCTTTCCATGCTGGCATCGGAGTATATGGAGCTGGGGCGCGCCTACGATCTCGAATGGGTCGAGTTCTCCTGGATTCTCGAGACGAACGAGCCGATGCGCAAGCTCGCTGAGCTCGTGGCCGGGCCGCCGTGCAAGACGTATCGTGTTTACGAGAAGATGCTGGATGCATGAGGCCGGGGCGGCTCCCCGAGGCTACTTCCAGGCGTGGGCCACGGCGCGCCATCGACCGGATGCAGGCATCGGATCGACGGATGATATTTCTGTGCGTTTGAAGCCGACTTCTGCCAGCATGTTTTCCAGGCAGGGGATGTTGGGCGCCCAAAAATTCGTCGGGTCGTTGTTCAGCTCAGGCCCCTGATAAAAGCGCATCACAGGCTCTGCATAGTCGAGAGCATCGACCTCCGTCTCGATCACCGCGAACTCCTTGGTCACGCTGGAGATGATCTCCAGTCCTCCAAGCGGGTTCTTGAGGTGATACAGGACGCCGAGGAACAACACGACGTCGAACGATCCCACGCTTTCCTGAGAGATGGAAAAGACGTCGATGTCTGTCGACGCGGCGTTGGAGTTGAATTTCGCGTGGGCATAGTCATAGCCGCGCTTCGTACCCCAGCCTGGACCGGACCAGCAGAAGTGATCCGTCGAGTGAACCAGGGCGGCATCGCGCTTCTCGGCTTCAAAGCTAAAGAAGCCGTCCCACGCGCCAATGTCGAGGACCGTTTTGCCCGCGACAGGCACACGGAAAATCACGTCGGCTTCAGCCTTCAATCTGTCGAGAGGCTTGTGCCCCTTCGCGATCTCGCCATCGGGAAACTCGAATGAATGAAACCAGTTTACAGCCGACATGTGTGCGGGCGCTCCGTCATCTTATGAAGAGTGTGGCAGGGCGATTTCTGCGGGTATCGGAATGTTTGGCCCCGCTTCGTTCCCTTGCGTGAACGCAAACTCCCAAAGAGACAGCGTTCCATCAAGGGCACCTCGATCCGATATCGTCTGTATTTGAATTTCAGCGCCGACATCGGAGTGCGCAAACTCGAACGAGCCTCTGAACCATCCGGACGAGCCCGGCTTATAGCGAACCCGTGCCAGGCATTGGGCACCTGCATGAACTTCTACGCGGAAGGTATTGTCGACCGAAATGTCGTCGAACCGTGTTACGAACTCTGCGACATACTGACCGGACGGCAGGTAGAAGTAGGGACCATGAAAAAGAATGCGTGCGGGGCCTTCCAGGGCGATGGAGGGACCGAACTCGTCGTATAGGCGGTCGAGATGAAAGATATTGAAGATGCGGCCCGGCCATCTAATCGGCTGCGCATCCGCATTAATCATCAGGCCTGCTAGAGGCTCCAGTATTTTGGAAGACAGCTCCTGGACCTCTTCCCATTGTTGCGGATCGTCCAGAGGTGTTGCGGCGGCTGCCGGGAATGCCAGCTCGATGGACCGGTCGAGGGAGCGATCTCCGCCATCGTCCGGTTCAAGCGTCTGCGCATGTCGGAGCAGGGCGTCCTCACCGACTGGAATGTTCAAGAACCGGCACGCCGCGTTCAGAATATCCGCAATCCGGTATGGCATGTCGCGGCTGAGCGTCAGGACTTGGTTCGAAGCTGCGAAAACATAGTTGCCGACATAGGACGCCGAGGCGATCCGTGTCGCTACGAGCGGGGTTACGTTGCCTTTCCGTACGGCATGCGCCACCCCGAGCTCCGGCGGCTCGTGCAGGTAGAGCAGCGGAACTGCGGTGCTCTCGAGCGCGTCGAGTATCTGCTTCGTCGGATAGTTGGTGAGCAGGAGGCGGCCGGGCGAACCGGGCTCGGTGGGCGGAATTTCCTGGAGGCGTTGGAGCGTCAAGACCTCCAACGGCGCGTGACCTGCCATCGGCGTACGCGCCAACGCTTTGAGCGCATTGAACATCCAGAATGTGAAGCCGCCGGCCGCACCGACGACGATCCTGTCGCGGGCGTCGATCATGTCGTGCTCGTTTCGATGATAGACGACGTATCGCTTTCGCGGACGCTGCCCAGCAGAGCCCCCTCGACGAATGTCGACCGTGCGTCCGCATCGCCGTCCGTGCACAGGAACAGTCCGGCCACGCCAATGGCCCGGTCGCGCCGCCCGAGAAGCTCGGGTCCGAACGCTTCGAGCGTCAACGTGACGGGGTCCGGTCTCGGCTTCAATCTCGCCAGCACCCAGCGTGTCTCTCCGGCACGGAACCAATAGCGGCCGATGACCTCGGTGCCGTCGCGGACCGTCAGCATATGCCGGGTCTGATCGAGATGAGGGGAGCGGACGATGTCGCGCGCGTTGGACCCTCCGATCAGCATGTTCAGCCTCAACGTGGTGGCGTCCGGCATGTGCGGCAGAGAGAATAAGAGCCGGGTATCACCTGTGCTCAAGAGCCATGACGCAACCTCGTCAGGCTCGCTCCATCCAAGGCCGTCGCGGTATGCTTCTCCGAAACGCACGCTGGAGGCGCGGTGGCCCGGCGGGTCCTTCGCAAGCCGCACGAAACGCGCGTAGGGCAGCTCCTGCGATTGGATCCCGGCACGAGAGCGGGGGCGCGCGGCCAGGGCGGCATCGACAACATCGTGTCCGATCTCGCGCCAGGTTCGCGCCTTGAAGCCCTCCGCGATGTCGGCTTCCCGACGCGCGAGAAAGGGCTCGTCGTCGATCAGGCGCTCGACGCGGGCGCGGAATTCGGCCGGATTGTCGAGATCGAAATACTCGGCGAAGCTCCCGCCCGCTTCGGGCAGGGAGGACGTTTTCGCGACGACGGGCACACGTCCCTGGGACAGCGATTCCGTGATGGGGAGCCCCCAGCCTTCATACCGGCTCGGATAGATCGTGAAACGGCAGCCGCGATAGAGCGAGACGAGCTCTCGATCGGCAAGCCCGTGGAGCAGCAGGACCCGGCTGCGAAGGCGCTCGCTTCCCGCGAGCCGTTCCAGGATGGGTTCGTTACGCCAACCCTTGCCGCCGACACAAACGAGCGTGGGCACGCGCTCGAGCCCCCGAGCTTCTATCATGGCAAGCCATGTGTCGAAGGCGAGCAGGTGGTTTTTGCGCGGTTCTATCGTCGCGACGAACAGCACGTAGGAGCCGGTGGTGAGCCCATTGCGGGCCAGAACCGCATCGTCTTCATCGGCTGCGGATTGCGTTTCAGCGCCGGAAAACACGGCGTCGAGGGTGACGGGTACGGGATCGGGGCCGTCGATGCCGAATGCGCTCGCAACCTTTCGGACATCGCATCCCGTCGCGACGGAATTGACGAGAAGAGCGTCGGAGTGACGAAGCGTCAGCTCCATCCATTCCCGGAAATCGCGCTGCAGATCGGGCACGAAGACGTCGGGGGCGAGGATCGGGATGCAGTCGTGCACGAAGGGGACGTAGACGATGCCGTCGTGCGCACGTGCGTGTCTCAAGGCCAGGAAGTAATTGCCGAGCGCCCAGGACGAGCCGAGGTTGATCAGCCGGGTTCCGGAAGGAAACTGCGCGTCCTCTCCCGCCATCACGTGAATGAGGAGGCGGCCTACAAGCTGTCTCCACGCGGGCTCATGCATGTCCCCCGGTGCGGCCATGCCTTTCGCGATCTCGCGGAAGCGGGCGGCTCCGACCTCGATCCATGTGTTCGCGGCGGTCGAGAAGCTCACGATCATGATCTCGACGTCGGCGGGAGGATGATCGAGAATTTCGCCGATTATACTGAGCTGGACGCGCTGAATGCCGGTCGGCCGCCGGCTGTGTGCGACGTAGTGCACGATGTCGCTCACGTCGAAGGCGAGCGTGGCATGGGGGCGGTTGCCCGACGCTGTCGAAATGCGCATCGGCTCGGGCGCAGGCTCGACCAGCCTGGTGCGTAGCGTGCGGATGTCCTCGCGGGTCCAGCCGAGGCGCTGGAGCTCGGTTAACGCATCGGGCGCGCCAAGGTCGCGGCATACCGAGGTGAGATAAGCTTCAGCGGCGCCGGTCCGGTCGCCAACCAGCTTGCGTGCGTGGCCGACCTGTAGGTGAATATCCGCATCGTCCAGGCCCAACTGCATCGCCTTGCCATAGGCACGAAGCGCGTCCTCGATGCGGCCCGTTTCCTTCAGAACGTGACCGTACTGGACCCAGATGCCGTCGAGGGTCGGCGCCATGCGCAGCGCGCGTCTGTAAGCCGAGGCTGCGTCGTCCCAATGCCGGGCGTCGCGATAGCGATCTCCCGCCTCGATCATCGTCTTCGCCAGGGGTTTAAGGAGCCATGACGAGGCAAGTGAGCGGAAGCGCAAGGTTGAGCATGCCTTATACTGACGCTGCACCGGCCGGATGCAGAACAATGAAATCGAGCACAAGAGAGCCAAGCGATTATATTGTTGATCTCTAACCGTATAACGTGTTCTGTCAACGCCGTTGTCTCAACGGCCATTCCATGGAAAATCCGTGTCTTTGAACTCCGATGAGGATCGGCTTTTCGGTAAGCGGGTGCTCATCGAGGGGCACAATCTCACGCTCGCCAGCGGGACAGGCATCGCGACGTATGCTCGGGGTTTGAGCGCTGCCGTTCGGGATGCCGGCTGTCGAACGGATGTGTTGGTGGGCAGCAATCGCGCGCTTCCTGCGCACGACCCGGAGCTGGCCGAAGTCATCCTGTTCGACGGTCCGCGCAACACCAACCTGATCCACAAGGCAGGCATCGAGCTGAGACGCGCTTTCGGAGCGCCTCTGGGCCTCCGCGCGGGGAGCATTGCCGGGCTTTCGGGCACGGTGGTCGGTCGGTCGGAGCGCCTCGCGGGCTTCGATCGCATTCACGCCATTGCGCATCTCATCGATGTCGAGCGGCTGCACTTCATGCGCCACGGCCGGCGCTTGCGCGTCGAGGTGGAGGGGCAACCCGATCTCTTTCACGCCACGCGCCCCGCGCCGATCGAGGTTCGCGGCGCGGCGAACATCTATACGTTGCACGATATCGTTCCGTTGCGGCTGCCCGACACGACGGCTGACGACAAGGTCTATTACGCCCGGATGATCCGCGAGCTCGTGCGCTCGGCCGACCATATCCTGACCGTGTCGGAATTCTCGCGCCAGGACATCATCGCGTTCACCGGCATGGACCCGAGCCGGATCACCAACACGTATCAGGCCGTTGCCTTTCCGGACCACATGGTGGCGCGGCCGCCCGACGTCGTCGCGGATGCGCTCGCGAGGCGCCACGGGCTTGCTTACAAGGACTATTACCTGTTCGTGGGAGCCATCGAGCCGAAGAAGAACGTGGGCCGGCTGGTCGATGCGTATGCCGCTGCCGACGTCTCCCGGCCGCTGGTTGTCGCGGGCGGATTGGGGTGGATGTACGAGGGGGATCTGGAGCGCATCAACTCCGAGAGATTCCTGAGCTACAAGCTCGAAGGTCAAACCATGACGCCGGTAAGGCGGGTGCGGCGGTTGTCTTATCTGCCCCTTCAGGACGTCGTCGATCTCATCAGGGGTGCGCGAGCCCTGCTTTACCCTTCGATCTACGAGGGCTTCGGGCTGCCGGCTGCGGAAGCCATGTTGCTCGGCACGCCGGTGATGACCTCCAATGTCTCATCACTGCCGGAGATCACCGGCGACGCCGCGTTGCTCGTCGATCCCTACGATGTCGACGATATGGCTCGCGCGATCCGGACGCTGGATACGGACGACGATCTGTTGGCGGACATGACGACGCGCGGCAGGGCCCAGGCCGGCCGTTTCAGCCGCTCCGAGTTCGCGGCATCCATCGCGTCCGTCTACCGATCGGTGCTCGGGTAAGCGCGAGGGACATTCCAACTCGCTGGCTCCTTGTCACGCCTACCGGCGTTAACGATCCGCATCTTTTGAGTACTTGATAAAAGGAGCGCGATTGACGATCTTCGGAGAAGGCGGAGCGGATGCGATCGTTTTAATCCTGTCAAATTATTTGCTTATGCTACTCGATCTCTCGATCGTCGTTACGACTGCGGCCGTTCAAGACACTCCATCGATCCGGTATGAAGCCATTCGCCTTGCATAGCTCCGAAATTGTTCCAGTGATCCTATCCGGCGGCTCGGGCACACGGCTTTGGCCCTTGTCGCGCGCCATGTATCCGAAGCAGTTCGTTTCCGGGCTGGATGGTGCGTCGGGCAGCCTTCTCATTGCTACGCTGTCGCGTCTTGCGACGGCAGAGGGCTTCGGCGATCCGGTTCTCGTCTGCAACAATGCCCATCGCTTCCTCGTGAGGGAGCAGGCCGCGGTCGCGGGTGTTTCTCCCTCCGCGATTGTGCTCGAGCCCGTGGGGCGAAACACCGCGCCCGCGATCGCCGTGGCTGCGCTGCTCGCCATGGAAAGAGAGCGCTCGGCCGTGCTCGCGGTGATGCCGTCGGATCACTTCATCTCCCATGGAGAAGCGTTCCAGGCCGCCTTGCGCCGCGGCGCCGCCCTCGCCGAGGAAGGCCGCATCGTGCTGTTCGGCATTCCCCCCACGGGGCCGAATACTGGCTATGGCTACATCTGCAAGGGCGCGCCCCTCGCGACGGAGTCTGCGGCGGCTTTCGAGGTCGAAAGCTTTGCCGAGAAGCCGGATGCCGAAACCGCTGCCCGCTATTTCGCGGACGACAGATATCTCTGGAACAGCGGGATTTTCGTCTTTCGCGCGGACGTCTTTATCAGCGAGCTCTCGCGTCATGCCGAGCCTGTGCTCACCGCCGCACGCAAGGCGCTCAAGGGCGCATCGCGGGACATGGGCTTTCTGCGCCTCGACCCCGATGAGTTCAGCCAGGCGCCGAACATCTCGGTCGACTACGCGGTCATGGAAGCGACGGACAAGGCCGCCGTCCTGCCGCTCGACGACACGTGCTGGAGCGATCTCGGCTCGTGGGAGTCGCTGTGGGATACCGCGCCGCGTGACGAGGTGGGAAATTCGCTCCATGGCGACGTGATCGTCGAGGATACGGAAGGCTGCTACATTCGTAGCGAACGCGCGCTCGTTTCCGCGATCGGCGTCAAGGATCTCGTGATCGTGGAGACGCCGGATGCCGTGCTCGTCGCGGACCGCTCTCATTCGCAGCATGTGTCGCGGCTTGTGGCTCAGCTCAAGACCAAAGGCCGCAAGGAATACGAGCAGCATGTCAGAAGCTATCGTCCGTGGGGTTATTTCGAGACGCTGAATATCGGGGCGCGCTTCCAGGTCAAGCTGCTGCACGTGGTCCCGGGCGGCATCCTCTCGATGCAAATGCACCACCATCGCTCCGAGCACTGGGTCGTCGTGAAGGGGACGGCACGCGTCACCGTCGACGGCGAGGAGACGCTGGTGCGCGAGAACGAGAGCGTCTACATCGTGGCCACGCAGTGGCACCGTCTCGAAAATCCCGGCAAGGTGCCGCTCGAGTTGATCGAGGTCCAGATCGGCACGTACCTCGGCGAGGACGACATCATCCGGAGCGACGACGTTTACAAGCGTGAGCCCGACGAAACGCGTTGAGGCGCGCGGAGGATCGTCCGTGTCGGGTGCGCGGGTATCTTTTCCGAGAAGCGCTACTGACTGATGCGGACGTCGCTCATGGCGATCCACTTCGGCCCCTCCGCCGTCGCGACTTCGAGCCGCTTGGCGTTCGCGGGCTTTGCCGACATCGGGAGCGAGAAGGCGGCGGCGGGAACGCGTTGCCCGTCATTTCCATCGATGCTGTTATAGAGGACGACCGTGGGCGCGCGGAATGCCACGATCGTATTCCTCGCAGCGCCGGTTACGTTGGTGGTATCGTCGACGGTCGATGGTGCGGCGACTCCGCCGCTGTTGGTCGGCACGGGTTCGGGCGCGCTTTCCGCCCCGAGCTCGGCCTGGGTATTTTGCGGTGTCGGTAAGGAGAGAGCGGGCGAGGAGAGATTGGTCCCTGTACAACCTGCGAGGCAGACCGCAACCAGCGACCACGTCATGATCGGGATATGAAATCGCTGTGCGGAACTTTTTGCGAACACAGTCTTGTCTCCAAACTTTCTTGGAGGGGGGAACATGAGTAGTATGCAATAGGGGAGGTCTGTGTGGGCAAGGTATTTGACGATTTGATGGTCGGTGCTGTTCCAGAGACTGTCGCGCGGGTTTCCGGCTCGTCTCTCTCAAACCTTGAGGGTGTCGATTGACGTCCGCAGCCGTCGCTTTGCGCGAAATCCAGAAGATCGACCTGGTGCGGCTCGATCCGCCGCCTCCGCCGCTCCCGCCGCCGCGGTGGTATCGCCTGTCGTCGCTCGCGGCTTGGGCTCGGGCGCGGATAGGGCCGCTGACCTTCGTCGTGCTGCCCACGATGCTAAGCGCGATCTACCTGTTTTTCCTTGCCGCCGATCGGTACCAGACCGATGCCCGGTTCGTCGTGAAGAATCCGGGCTCCGCGGCCGGGCTGCAGATCGCCGGCCTCACCGGCGGAACGGGTGTCGTCGCTTCGAGCGAGGATGCCTACATCGTCCACGCGTTCTTCAAGTCGCGAGACGCGGTCCGTACGCTTGCGCGCGATGCCGATCTGGTTGCGAGATTGCAGCGGTCCGGCGTCGATTTTCTTTGGGGCTACCCTGGATTTTTGGGTCGGCCGAGTGACGAGAAGCTCTGGCGTCACTTCCAGAACTTCCTCTCGATCGATTTCGATCCCGGTACGGGCATCACGACCCTCGAGGTCCAGGCATTTCGACCGGATGACGCTCGCGAGATCGCCGAGGTTCTGCTCAAGAGCGCGGAGGATCTGCTCAACGCGATGGGCGAGCGCGCACAGCGCGAGGCGCTTCGGTCTGCGGAGAAGGAGGTCGATCTGACCCGCGAGCGCGCGCGCCAAGCGCTCGATCACGTCACTCAGTTTCGGCGCCGGACGTCGCTCATCGATCCCATCAAGACGTCGTCGCTCGCGCTCGAAACGATCACGTCGCTCTCGGTCGAGATCGCGCGCGCCCGCGCGGAGCTTTCGGAGCTCGACCTCTCGTCTCCCGACAGCCCGCAGGCGAGCACTCTCAGGCGCCGTATTCGTGCCTTCGAGCATCAGATCGGGCTCGAACGGGCCGCTCTTGCCGGAACGGACACATCCTTGGCCCCTATTCTCGCCGAATATGAGCGGCTCATGCTCGAACGGGAGTTCGCCGAGAGAACCTTTTCGTCCTCGCTGACCGCGTTGGAGGTGGCGCGCATCGATGCCGTTCGCCAGCGTCTCTACATCGAGCGCATCAGCACGGCGTCTCTGGTCGACTATCCCGAATACCCGCGGCGTTTTTGGAGCCTGATCCTCGTTTTCGTCATATGCTACGTGCTTTTTTCGATCGGTCGCGCGCTGGTTGGCAACGTTATCGAGCATGCAGGCAAGTAGGGATCCGCCATGCGAAATATCCTCGATCCCGATCCATCGGATGATCCGCCGAAAGAGAGCGCATCAGATCCGCAGCCGGCTATCGTCGCGCACAACCTCGTCAAGGAGTTCCACACCGAGATCGGCATCCGCCGCGTTCTCGACAACGTCAATTTTCGCGTGGCCCAAGGCAATCGCATGGCGGTGCTCGGCCGTAACGGCGCCGGTAAATCGACCCTCATTCAAATTCTCTCCGGCGTGCAGCGCCCGTCGAGCGGCTATATCGAGCGCGGCATAAAGATGTCGTGGCCGTTGGCTCTCGCGGGTGGCTTCGAGGGCGAGCTCACCGGGTACGACAACGTCCGCTTCATCTCGCGGATTTACGATGTCCCGTTCCAGGAGACGTTCGATTTCGTCGCCGATTTCACTGAGATCGGCCGGCAGATCCATGTGCCGGTGCGCTTCTACTCGAGCGGAATGCGGATGCGCCTCGCATTCGCGCTCTCTCTCGCCATCGATTTCGATTGCTATCTGATCGACGAGGTCATCCTCGTGGGCGATCAGAAATTTCAGGAAAAGTGCATTTACGAGCTGTTCGAACGGCGTACGGACCGGGCCATGATCCTCGCAATCCACGATATGAGTGTGGTGCGCGAGCGCTGCACGTCTGCGCTCATTCTCAAAAATGGGCGAGGAAAGGTCTTCGACGACGTGGCGCTTGCCGCGGATACCTACGCCACCCTTTGATCCCGGCAACGCGGCTTAGGCTTAGAGCCCTGCGAGGAACGACCGGATACCGGCGAAATAGTCCGGCCAGGAGGGCGGCCGATACGCCTCGGCGCGGCGGCGGGCGTCTCGGGAGGCTGGAGTTGTCGGATCGCAAAGATCGAGAATGGCCTCGAGCCAGCGCGGACCGTCGAGCGGGTGGATGAACGTTGCCTTCCCCTGGCTGACTTCGCGGAAGACGGGAATATCGGACGCGATCACCGGCACGCCGAGAGCGAGCGCTTCGACGACCGGCAGTCCGTAGCCTTCGGCAAACGAGGGCATGAGCAACCCGCGTGCGTTTCCCAGGATTTTCATCAGGGCTTGGTCGCCGAGGCCGGCGCATTCGATCATGTTTCGGCGCACCAGAGTGCTGCGGTCGAGAACATCACAGACCTGCTCGTTCTCCCACCCCCTGTTCCCGATGACGACCAGCTTCGGCGGGTGTGGGTGCTCCGCGAGACGCCTCCAGATGTTGAGGAGCAGGAGATGATTTTTCCGTGGCTCGATGGTGCCGAGAACGACGAAGTATGGCGTTGCCGACAGGGCTGCGTCTTCCGCCGCCGCCGGGATGCTGTCGGCAGGCGGCATCGAAGACGGCAGCGGTTGCGTATGGATGGGAACGGGGGTCCGGTTCCATTCGGAATAGACCTTGCGGATCTGGTCGGCGACGGCATCCGACGTCGTGACGATGGCTTTCGCGTGCGCCTTGATGGTCTCCGTGCGGCGCTCGAAACGTTGCTTGTAGCCGGGCGGAAAGTATTCGGGCCAATCGAGCGGCAGGATGTCGTGGACAAGGAAGACCGGGAAGACGTCCGGCCGTTCGTGGAGCCAACTGAAAAAGCGCCGGTACTCGAACGCGTGTTGAGCCACATTCAGGTAGATGGAGCCCTCGCGCAGGGGCACCCGGCCGGGGGCGAAGCGCCAGCTGAGCTGATCGAGACGTCGTCGGGCTCTCGTTTTGCGGCCCGGCTCCGCGGTCTTCCCGCTTCCCCGGGGGAACTCCGGGTCCGCCCCCGTCAGCGCGCGGTAGAGGCCGGCATAGGCTGCGTCTTCATGAGGAGGCGCTGCCGACCAGCGGCTCCGTCCGGATGCGGCGAGCGCGGGGAGGGAGGTGGTGCTGTGGACCCTGGCCCTGCGAACCCCATAATGGACAAGGGCATCGCACGGCTGCTCGGCGAAATGCTCGGCATATGCAAGGTCGACCTTGTCGATGCCGCTGGGTGCATCTACAGGCAGTCGCGACGCGAGATGGGTGACGTCGAAGGATATCGGTCTTGGCATCGAGTTCGCTGGTCCGAAGGGGCCGCGGCACATACTTCGGCTCGCGGCAGTGCGAAGTCTAAGCTTCCATAACATCTAGATATTTTTTTTGAAAAACCGTCGCCCGGCAGCGCTCTCTCCGGTTGGAGGTCGCTGTGACCCAAATAGCACTTCACGGGCGCGCCATGACGGGGGGGCTCCACGACTCCTGCTGACACAGGGTGCCCTTAGCTGGTATGAATGGAAGCCTGTTTTTTTCTTTTTTTTGAATCGTCTAGGGGGCAGTTGTTTGTTGGATTGCGTGCGTGCTCGGTGCGCTTCGCGCATCGCTATGTTGCTTGCGGCTTTTTTCCTGGCGGGGTGCGGAAGCGCAGGCCCCTCGGGCCGAGATCTTGTGAGCGCATCGGCGGAAGAGGTGCCCTCGTTCGCGCTCGTCGAACTGTCCGAGCCAAGCCTGGATCTCGTCGCAAACTGGCATCGCCCCTCCTTCAGCGCCGTCTTCGGCGACTACCGCGGGCCGAAAGTCCAGAAGGTCGACGTGGGCGATTCCGTCCAGATCAACATCTGGGAGACCGGGTCCGGCGGCCTTTTCACGACCCCTGCCATGGATCGCATGGGCACCGGGGCGTCCGCCCGCGTCTCGTCGCTGCCCGATCAGGTCGTCGCGCGTGACGGGACGGTCAACGTGCCGTTCGCCGGCCGCATCAAGGTGGCCGGAAAGACGCCGATCGAGATCGAACAGCAGATCGTCGGCAACCTGGCCGGAAAGACAGCCGATCCGCAGGCCATGGTCACGCTCACGCGGAGCATGAGCCATTCGGCGACCGTGACCGGCGACGTGACGGCGGGTGCGCGGGTGCCTCTCAGCCCCAACGGCGATCGGATACTCGACGTGATTGCCGCCGCCGGCGGCATCAAGGCGCCCGTCCATGAATCCTTCATCACGGTTTCGCGGGACGGCAATTCTCTCAGCGTTCCGATGCAGGCGATCCTCGCCTCGACGCGCGAGAACATCTACGTCCGTCCGGGAGACATCGTAACCGTCTACCGCGCGCCGCAGTCGTTTACGGCCTTCGGTGCAACCGGGCGCAACGCCGTCGTCGGGTTCGACGCCAGCGGTATCACGCTCGAAGAGGCGATGGGTAAGGCCGGCGGTCTTCTCGACGATCGGTCCGATCCCAAGGGTGTGTTCGTGCTGAGGTATGAACCCACCAATCTCGTGCAGCAGTATCCGGGTATCCCGCCCCATCTGCTGCATGGAAACGTCGTTCCGGTCGCATACCGGCTCGACATGCGGGACCCCACTTCGCTGTTTCGTGCGCGTCGCTTCCATATGCGGGACAAGGACATCCTTTACGTCTCGCATGCGCCGATCACCGAAGTTGAGAAAATACTGAGGCTGGTTTCGACGCTGACCTCTCCGGCGGTCACCGCGACGCGCATCTACTACGACGCGCAGTAACGCCGGCCGTTGCCGACGAGCCGAAGGCTGAACGCGCCGCTTGGCTCGGTTCGTCACGAGGCCGTCATTTGCACGGGGTTGCGCGATGAGGGGAAAGGCGGTTCTGGCTGACGCCCTGATCGGCCCTCACAGCGCCTTCACCACCTGGATCTTCGAGGTGGCGAGCTCGCTCGCATCGGTCTTTTCCGAACGGCCGGTTCGGCATATCGACCGTTTCGACACCATAGATTTCCTGGCCGATCCCAAGCCGATCATTCTCACCCACTATCCGAGCGCACAGCTCGTCGATGCCATTGAAGCGGGCGATATTCGCGTCACGTTCGTGAGCGAGGATCCGCTCGACGTGGCTGAGTATCTCATAAGCCTGCTCGACATTCCGCCCATCGAGGCGATCCGCGCGCAGACCGCATCCACTGTCGCGAACCATGCGATTGGACATGCCGACAACGTGCTCTACCTCGATCGTGCGACCGAGCGCAGCGTCGAACGGATCGCCTCTCTCCTCGCCGCGCAATTGCAATTGGCGACAGATGGCGAGGCATTTCGCGCCGAACTGGTCCGGCTCGCCGCGCCCCTGACGCCCGATACGACGATCGAGAACCTGCTTGCCGTGCGCGACGACCTCTACGCGCCGCCACGACGTCGGCAGCCGGTGGGCCAGTTCGACGAGCTATCGATAGCAGCCGTTCAAGTCATCGAGCCTCTTGTGGCGATGGCCAGGGGCGATACCTTGCGGCCCGTCATATGGCCGACGCCGATCTTCAAGTTCGGCGACCGCCCGGATCTTCCGCCGCCGAAAATGGCGGATATCGCCGGGCCGCCGCGAACGCTCTACTACGGTCCCTACCTCTACCTGCCGCCGGGACGCTATCGCGTCGAAGCCATCCTTTCGTTCTCGGAGGAGATCAAGGACGTGCCGTTCGCGATCGAGATCCACGCGGAAAGCTGGCTCGTGACCGCGCGTATCGATCAACGGAGGGGAGGCAACTATCGCGGGTATTGCATGGTCGACCATCGCAATCCCTGCGCCACCATAGAAATTCGCCTTCGTAACGAGCGCGGCGTCGAGCACGGGCAGTTGGCGTTGATCGAGCTTCTGTTTTTCCGGCAGCCGCATTTTTCCTCCGACGAGGACGACCTGGTGTGACCCTGCGGCCGGTGATTTACGACATCGCGCGTCTTGCTACGCGTTTCAGCCGGCCGGCGCCCAACGGCATCGACCGCGTCGACATCGGGTATGCCAAGCATTTCCTTAGTGCCGAACGCGGCGCGCAGGGTGTGGTTTTGGGGCCGTTCGGCCCGCGCGCCATCGAGCACGGCCGAGCTGCTCGCATATCTTCGGCGGTCGAGGCCCATTGGGGTGAACACGACAAGCCTGATAACGATGCGGTCTACCGCCAGGTTACGGCGTTTCTTCAAGGCCGTCTTGCGCCGCAGGCATCTGACGCTTTCCTCCCGAAGGCTTCGCCGCAGAAGGGCCGAACACTGAGGGGGTGGGCGCGTGTGGCCGCCACCGCGGCCGATGCGTTCCTGTCGTCACGCGCGATGGTGAACGCGGTCCCGGAGAACGCCGTCTATCTCAACGTGAGCCAGTTTCCGTTATGGATCGACGGATACTTTCGATGGTTGGACCAGAGGCCGGATGTCAAGCCGGTCTTCTTCCTGCATGACCTGCTGCCGATCCAGTTGCCGGAATTTTTCCCGCCGGCCGAAGCCGGACGCCATGCCGATCGCCTCGAAGTGCTGGCCCGCCGGGCCGCGGGCGTCATCGTTGCCGGTCCCGAAACGCGCGATGCGCTCTTTGCTCATCTGAGGGCGCTGGGGAGGGTTCCTCCGCCGCTGTTGGTCTCGCCTCTGCCCGTTTCGGAAGAATTCCGACGTCCGATAAACCAAACTGTGCGGGCAGCCGGATCGCCAGCCTACTTCGTGTCCGTCGGCACGTTCGAGCCGCGGAAGAACCAGATCTTGCTGCTGCAAGTTTGGCGAGAGCTCGCCGAAGAGCTGGGGCGCGAAACGCCCAAGCTGGTTCTGATCGGCGCTCCCGGATGGGGCAACGACAACGTGCTGGACCTCATCCAGCGGTGCGAGCGGCTGCGTCCTTTCGTGGCTGCGGTCTCAGGTCTGACGACGCCGGCGATGGTCGAGATCATCCGCGGCGCCGCGGCCGTGCTCATGCCGAGCTTCGCCGAGGGCTTCGGCCTTCCCGTGGCCGAAGCGCTCGCGACGGGAACCCCTGTCATCGCATCGGATATTCCGCCATTTCGTCTGTGGCAGACCGAGAGCGTCGTGCTGATCGATCCAACCGACGGGCCCGCCTGGCGCAGGGCGGTGCTTGCCAAGTCGGAGCTTAAAATGCCGATACATCAAGCAGTCGACGCCGGGTTTGACAGCAGTTCGACCTCGTGGTTGTTGCACGTCCGCAACGTCGAATCGTTCATTGCAAATCTCTGATGATGATTGAGAAAATCGTTTAGACTCTCACGCAGAGTCCACTTATTGTGCGAGTGCAATAATTTTTTTACGAGTATTAGGGGGGTTTTTTTAATGTCGTTTGAGTCGCTTGACGCTCAGGCGCAGGCAGCGAGGATTGATCGCGTCTCGGCTGGCTTTATCTCGCGGCACGAAGGTGCGCTGCTTCAGGCGCTGGCCTATCGCTTGCCCCGCGTCGTTACCCCCGACCATTTGACGATCCTCGGTGTCGTCGGCGCTTTCATCGCTTTCGGCGGGCTCGTTCTGAGCCACGTTTCCGAGCTTGGCCTGCTGATCGCAATGCTGGGCATCGCCGTGAATTGGCTGGGCGATTCCCTCGACGGCACGCTCGCACGCGCGCGGAAAATCGAGCGTCCGCGCTACGGCTTCTATGTCGACCATTCGACGGACGTGGCATCGCAGGTCCTGATCGTGCTCGGACTCGGCCTGTCTTCGCTCATGCGCCTCGACTGCGCGCTGCTCGGGCTTGTCGGATATCTCGCCCTCAGCGTGCTGAGCTTCATCAAGCTCCACGTGTCCCGGCAACTGAGGATCACGTATTTCGGCGTCGGGCCGACGGAGGTGCGGGCGGTCATTGCGGCGGGCATCGTCTTCGCTGCGCTCTTCGAGATGCCCACCCTCGCGACGCCGGCGGGCGTCTTGGGGCTCTTCGATGTGGTCGGTATTCTCGTCCTGATGTTCGCTGCGGTGTCCGGCTTTACGATGTTCGTTGAGGACGCGCGCCGGCTGGCAGTTGTCGACCCGGCCCGTCACCGCGGGCCTGCCAAGGTGGCGATGACGGAAATCAGCGAAAAGTAGACGCGGCCCCCGCGTTTACGGAGTTCTGGCGCGCGGCGGTCGATCCTAGAATGAAGTTTCCTCCGCTTGTCTGCTTCCGATGTGATGTATCATGGCGCTCGGTGGCCGTGACGTATCCTGAGAGTTTGGGGGAGCCCGGGTGAGCAGGAATACGCCTAAGACGTTGGAGTCCTACGCGACGCGTCGTTTTATTCTTTCCGGTACTTCCGTCGTCAAAGACCATTACCCTTATTGTCGGCCGGTCGACGAGCTTGGCATAGCGAAAGCGGCCGGCCCCTGCGCACTGGTGAGCTTTGCGCATTACGATTACCTGGCTGTCGAATCCGACGCGCGGGTGCGAGATGCAGCACGGCGTTGCCTCGACGAGATCGGTGTCGGATCGGGGGCTTCGCGTCTCGTCGGCGGAGAGCTCGCCGTGCACCGCGCGCTGGAGCAGGATCTCGCGGATTTCATCGGCGTCGAGGACACGCTGTCCCTGGTCAGCGGCTACGGGACCAATGTCGCTCTCGTCAGTCATCTGTTGACCAAGGATGATCTGATCCTTGTCGATGAAGCCTCCCACAACTCGATCATGGTCGGCACGCAACTCTCGCGCGCCGAGACCTTGAAGTTCCGCCACAACGATCTCGATCATTTGGCGGCGCTCCTCAACCTCCATCGCAAGGCCTACACGCGCGTTCTGGTCGTGGTCGAAGGCCTCTACAGCATGGACGGCGACATTCCCGATCTGCCGCGCCTGCTCGAGCTCTGCCGGAAAGCGGACGCTTGGCTGATGGTGGACGAGGCGCATTCCATCGGCGTCCTCGGAAGATCGGGACGAGGGCTGGCCGAGCACTTCGGCATTCCGGCGTCCGAGATCGATCTGATCGTGGGAACGCTGTCCAAGGCCTTCGTCGCCTGCGGGGGCTTCATTGCCGGAAAGCGGGCCGTTATCGAGTGGCTGCGCTATACGCTGCCGGCCTTCGTCTACAGTGTCGGTCTGCCTCCGGCTGCAGCCGGGGCCGCACGGGCGGCTTTGGAAATTCTCAGGTCCGAGCCCGAGCGCCTTCAAAAGCTCCACGAAAATTCCGCCTACTTTGTTGCCTCGGCGCGCAAGCTCGGCTTGAACGTCGGAACCGCTGCCGGGGCTGCCGTGGTACCGGTGCTGTTTTCGACGACACCGGTTGCCATCAGTGCGGCCAATGCGGCACTCCAGGCCGGCTATTTCGTTCCGCCCATCGTGCAGATCGCCGTGCCAAAGGACCTGCCTCGCTTGAGATTTTTTCTCACCGCTGCGCATACCCGGGCGGAGATCGACGGCGTCCTCGAGGCGCTGGCGCCGTTTTCCTCGGAGCAGGAAGCGGTGTGTCATGTCGCGCCCCATTCCGTTTTTGAAAACGGGCGCGAGTACGGTTGATCGCCAGTGCCTGCCGTGCGCCCTTGCTAAATTACGAAGGGGCGTTGGCCGCGACGACACCGCGGGTGCCTCGATTGGCGAAGCCTGATCTCAGCGCGCTGCAGTGATCGTGATTTCGCGCACGGCAAAGGCCAACGGCTTCTTGTCCTGGCTTCCGTCCACGACATCGCATGGTCGCGTTGCATCGGGATGCACGAAGCAAATCCGCATGGGTGTCTCGGCCTGTGCGAGTCTTGCGGGAATTCGGCAGCGGATGTGTCCGTCGTCGCGGATCGCTTCGCTGAAGACCTCCGTGCCATTGACGCGCACGATGAGGTTCTGAGCCTCTACCTTGCCCGGAACGGTAAACGGTTTCGCGAGGATATCGAGATCGAGCGTGGCGCGGTCATCGAGGCGATCGAGCCCTTCCGGCGCGAGCACCAGCCATGATTCCGGACCTTGCATCCAGGTGTGGCGCTTTTCCGCGCCGACCCAGCCCCCGCGCTTGTACGGCTCGGCATCGCCACCCAGGACGAAATTGATCGGGGTGCCGAGAGAATAGCTCGATTCCGCGGGCTGGGCTTGCTTCGCGGTGGCCTCCGCAAGCTCGGATGCAGCGAGCGAGATCAACGCCTGGACGTCGCTCGCCGCGAGATCGATGGGGCGCGTCCCCTCGATCAGAACGATGCGGCGTACCGCGCGCTCGTCCTTGACGTGATAGCTCGCCGCCACGGGATCCTGCGACAGGTCGAGCGTGACATCCTGCACGACCTTCGGCCGGGCTATCCGGACGAGGTGGTCGAAGAGAAGCTGCGAGAGGCGGAATTTCGGAATTTCGAATGCGATGCGTGACGCCGCTCGCATCAGAGCCAAGAGCTCAGTGAGTGCCCGCTCGAACTCCTCCACCGTCTTGCATCCCGACGAGAGGTCGAGGCCGAGGGCGACCAAGTTGAACGGCTTCAGAGCTTCGATGTCCAACGCCGCGCGGCCCACGGCAGACTTATGGAAATAGACGGGCAGATTGCGTGCCGCAGCAGCGGCCAGCACGTCGCTCTCGAATGGTTTCGTCGTGTAGGGCTCTATCAGGTGCGCTGCGCGTGCCTTCGACAGCTCGTGCACGATGCTGTTGGGAAACCCTCCGACCTCGACCACGGTTGTTCCGTCCTGATCGATCCAGTCGCTGACGAGCTTGTAGCGCAAGCGATAGGCCGGCGTTTCGAGGTAGCTCCAGCGCTCGAAGCCGGTCCGATGCTGGCTTTCCTCGACGGCGGTGCTCCGGGATGCGGGGTCGATCGTGAGCTTCCGATCAGGGTCCGCGAGATCCGCCAACGTCTGCCGACGACGTGGGACGGACGCATCGAGCGCGCGCCGCAGAACGCCGGTCCCGTTGCCGATGTCGCGGAAGCTCACCAACTGCAGTCCCGGGTGCTTCTCGAGCGCGGACGCGAGCGCCTCGTTGACGCTCGGCATCCTGAGGTCGTGCATGCTGATCACGCCGTTGGGCGACAACAGCGGAAGGAACGCCTCGATGTCCGCCAGCACGCCTTTGGCGGAGTGATCGCCGTCGATATGCAGATGGTCGATGCGGATGCCGTTGCGGGCGATGAGCTGCGCGGCATCGACCGACAGCATGGGCAGGACGACGATGTCCTTTTCGCGCTCAAGGAATCTGTTCTCGCTCGTCATCCAGCCGCCCGATTGCAGCGGGCTGCCGAACGCGAGATCCGGCAAATTTGCGTCGACGAGATAAGTGATCGAGGGATCGATGCCGGCGTCGAGCTGCGCGCGGCGCATCAGGCTCGGCACGAAGCCGCCGCCCGATCCGATACAGACCGACACCTGCGAGCGCACCACGTGACCGAGCGCATAATAGAGAAGCCCCGCCCCGAGATGGCGATCGAACGCCCCGTGACTGTCGGCGAAGGCGACGGACGTGAAGTCGCGGATGGCTGTTTTCGTATCGACGAGCGGCGCGCGTGTGCCGGGGGGCGGCGCGTATGTGGTTCCTGGCGGGGCGCCCGTGCCGGTGGTGTTAGGCGCCCCTATTGTCAGCGTTCCGGCGGTGGCCCGCTCGGCCGTTGCGTTGATCGCCCATCCCCCACCGGGCGCGACGAGATCGAAGACGAGGCGGTAGCTTCCTTCCGGTAAAGCTCCGGTCGGCAGGACCATATCGAAATCGACGGGCAGATCGGGCGCGAGCTGGTCTACGGAGAGTGGGAGACGCACTTCGCCGATGACGGTTTCGGGCTCTCTCTCCGTCGTGATGCGCACGCTGGCGACGACGGGCCCGGCCGGAGCTTCGGGCCAGGCGTCGAGACTTTCGTTCGAGAGGCGGCACGGTACGACGGGGCTTGCCCCCGCAGCCACGGCTGCCATCGGCTTGCGCGGTCCGAAGTAGAACACCGGCCCGCGCTGGCGCTTCAAGGCGTCGTGCTCGGCGCTGAGTTCGCGCAGACGCTCGGCGACGGCTGCGGCTTCGCCAAGCACCTCGCGCGGCGGCAGAAGGCACCAGAAGAAGTCGACGCGGATCAGCTCGCGGCCGAAGCGCTTCGCCAGCGCCTGCGCGCCGTTCATCACGTCCGGAAAGCGCGGCCGATAGTCGTCACCGCACAGCACGCCGGTCGGCTTGAGCTTCCCGGACCAGAAGTCGAGGTTCTGCGCCAGAATCGGATTGGTATGGACCGCGTCCTCGTAATAGAGATCGATCGGATCGGACCAATCCTGAAACTGCACCGGCGAGTAGCCCTGCAGCGCGCGGATGTTCGGGCAATCGGCCGTGTGGATCTTGAACTGCTCGATGCCGTAGGTGATGCCGAGACGCGCCTCCATGGCGCGCACGCCCTCGTTCTTCTCCCACGGGTCGATGCAATAGACGGTGACGGACGGATCGACGCTCTTGGCCCACGCCCAGCTCGAGCAGCCGAACAGCGAGCCGACCTCGACGACCTTGCCGTTCTTCGGCACGAGCGAGGCCACGGCTTCGATGGCCTTGAGCTGGTGCTCGGACACCTGGCCGGGGATATTGAGATTGTAGGGCATTTAACTCCGCCGCGCGTTCGCCGCTGCTTTAACGAATGGCGATGAAACAACGCCATAGATCAGGTGCCAATACGCAACGATCTCGCTCTATAGGCATCTCACGCACCGTACGGAAGCCGCATGACTGTAGCGCAAAGGTAAGAAGGCTGTCGGAAACAACGGTGGCGGCGTCGAAACATATTGGATACGGCTGTTTGAAATAGCGGGAAGTCGACTTGCTATAGGTGACTATGTATTCATCGCTTCTCGAAATTTTCGAGTATATTACCAGCACTCTGCGAGTAAGAGACGAGAGGTGATGGATAAAAAACGTCGGGTCGCTTACGTGGCAAAGAAATGAAATGTTCGTTACAATGTCAAATTGCTCCGTGATCCCGTCTATGCGGTGTGTCTGCATATCGTAAGGGCTTTGGACGAACTGACACGATGTGCCGAGCGAGCTATTGGCATAGTCAAATGCTTCGCTGAAATCTGCGGCGTCAACCCCCGTGACGTTCGATGTGCCCTCAAGGGCCATACGATAACAAAAATATCCCGCGTTGCAGGCGACGTCGAGATAGGAAAGCCCCTGAAGTGGCCCTACCTCCTGTTTTGCGAGCGCAATAATATCATCGTACAAATGGACTGTCCGATTGTTCGCCTCAACAAATATATCGTACTCCGCTGCGGGGGAAGAGATGGGGTTCACGCTACGTACCGAGCTGCCGTTATGATGAGCTAAACCAACGCCCGTCACTGTTCCGTCTGGCAACACAAAAGGCTGGTAGGCAAAAAGTTTCGCCAACGCAGAATTGTCAATCTTCGTGGATGGCGACTTAAGTTGCAGTCCGAGGCTTTGTCTTGGCTCTGTGCTCATGGTTTCCACCGTTATTGTCGACATGTGTCAACTATCATATTCTGCCGAAACGATGTTTTCAAAAAACGAGGAGAATGCGACGGCCCATTGTGTCTTGTCGCCCTTCCAGTCCATGGGATCCGTTGGGGAACGCGAAGAAAATCTGCTTATGTGTATGTCTCGATCATTTGATTTTTTTAGCGTTTCGTGGGTTACTACAAGCATAGTCCCCTTGGTTTGAAAATATAACTGCGCCGCGTCTTTTAGCTCTGTTATGACGCTCTCCATCGACAGTGTCAGGTTGATTTTTGTATCCCGCTGGACATAAGCTAAGTTATTTTGGGTGTTCGATACGATCCACACCACATTGGCAGCAGCGGCAATTGCTTCCCTCTTTGATATCATGTGATCATATTTCGATTTCACGATATTAAACGAAGGATCGTCGATGTCTTTTGCGGCAAAATCGTGCCAAAAGAAAACGTCATATAAGTTCCAATATGGAAACGCGGGGTTCCTTTTTAACTGCCCTGAGTTGTCTGGAAAAAAGCGCCTGTCGCGAAGCATGTGGGTGGCGCTCTGAGCGGGGCAAATTAGCCAGTCGAAAATGTACGCTGATTTTTGCAGCGATGTATCACCTGTAAGCTGGCGGAGCAGATCAATATTCTCGTGAATTTGATGGGCCGTTTGACATGAAACGCCGAGGCTCACGAAAGCCCAACTTTCCCCGATTGCCGACATTGTAGTTAAATCCAATACCTAGTCTTTGTATGCGTGAGCCCAGATTCTAATTGCTTGAGGGGAATCGGTTCTAAATGGGAAGTTGCAGTTCCATCCGTATTTTATTTCAACGCGAGAGAATCCTGCTGCGATGAGCATGTCAATGAGGCCTTCCTCAGTCGGAGCCCACCACGTGGTATAGTCTTGATTGATTTTTTCACGCCCGTAAAAGCGCCATTCGTAAAAATCAGGCCTGCCGGGTACGCAATAGCCAAGCGTTTCAATAATTGCCAAACGTTTGGTGCATTCGGCTACTGTTGCTAGTGCCCTGAAGGGATCTTTGCAGTGATATAAAACGCCGAGGTAAAATACGACATCGAACGGTTCAAAGCCGGATGCGACTTCTTCAAATATGCCGACCTTAGGCTCTATTTTGCTTGAAATCGCATCCCGAGCCGTAAGGAAGGCTGTCATGCCGGGCAAATTGATCAAATCTTTACAGTGCTCGGGCGGATCATACTGGCTATAAGATAGCCCCTTTGCTCTCTGCTCTCGGATAAACGTCTGAAGCTCAGCAAATTTTATAACCCAGGAGTAGTAATCGTTGGCGACAACTCTCGATGCCCCATAGCGTTCTGCTTCAAATGCAAACCATCCCCCGAATGAACCGATGTCTAAAACGGATAGGTCGGTGAGATCGGGTAGCTCCATCATCATCATTTCAGTAGCCAGCACGCGAGAGGTTTTTCGAGCGCCCTCTACAAATGAGTTACCTAAATCAACGGAATGCCATATTTGGTGCCCCGCGCAACGTGCGCGGAAATCCGCCGCATCGATCGTTGCTGTGGTTTTTTTCGAGTCGGTTGGGCGAATATCCCGAATTGTTTCGATGAATAGAGGTCGGGCGCCGGCTTCATCACCGCTGCGGTGACGCGCCTCGGCCAAATTCAATTTAACAGTTAGGTTGTTAGGTGCGGCGTCGGCAAGCTTTTCCAGTTGAGGCCGAAAAGTTTGCAGATTCTGAAAGGGAAAAGATCCTCGAGCTTCCAACTCGACGACGTCGAATAAATCGACAGCTCGCGAAAGGTCGCTGTCGATAAGGTCCAATGCGTTTGATAGCTTGATGCGAGCCGCGAGCGCAGGATGATCTGGTCCAATTGGCACGTTGCTTCTTCGCGGTTGATGTGAGTTATCCATTTTTGCCTGATCTTAATGGTTGGAGGTTGGTCGCGATGGGGGTTGCCGCGCTAGGAGATGTTCACCTCCAAAAACAGTACGCACTGCTCCCGCGCATCCTTCATCAAAACCCATTGTCCGTTCGGACTGATCGATGGCTGCACCTCATACGGCTGCCCCTTGGCGGCGTTCGTGCCTCGGTGCAAAAAAGTTCTTGCGCCGGTCTGCATACTGACAATGACCACATCCGTAAACCCGTAGCTGCCTTCCGAATTCAACCAATCTGAACTCGGTCGGCGGTTGTCGGGATCATATGGTCCTTGGAGTGAGACGACTGCCCACGTTCCGTCGCGGCTGATGTTGCAATGAAGATCCCGGTTGCTCTGACTTACGAGGCGCACCTTGCCGTCGAAGCCGACCTCATACAAGCCGCGCGGCGTGGCGCTGCTCGTGCCATAGGCGATCGTCAGCATCGCCGGCTTGTGAAACATCGCCCGTTCGTGACCGATGTGGAAGAACATGCCGTTGAGCTGCCGTTGCTTGAAGATGTTTCGCCCTCGGGGCGCGTGCTCAGCGTGCCACACCCACATGCGCTCCGGATCGCGGCTCTCGCGGTTGGCGCAGTAGGCGATCCATGACGGGTCGTAAGGGGAAAAGTGCGCATGGTCCATCGAGTAACCCGGCGCCGCGATCGTCTTGATGCGGCCTGTGGCGATCTCGATCATGTCCGTGCGGTAGTTCTTCGGTGTGATGTGGCGTGAGCGCGTGAGCAGCGCCCATTGGCCGTCGGGCGAGATGTCGTTGTCGCCATGGGTTGTCCAATTCTTTTCGTGCAGGATCTGCTCCGCCTTGGCGCCCTTGACGTTGAGGTCCACAACAGCGGCGCCCTCGCGCTCGCTGAGCAACATCAGGCCGTTGTCTGAGATGCTATAGTACATGCGCGTATTGCGCACATATGTCAGCGGCTCGATGTCGCCGGTCTCGGGGTCGAAGGCGAGAAAATCGAGCCCGGGTTTGTCCGCAGGCGGAGAGGCCAGCACGGCGCGGCCGTCAGGCAGAAAACCGTTCGAATGCGGGTAGGTGAAATAGGTGTTGGGAGGCGAGCGGACGATGCGGCGCACGAGCGGCGAAGGGGACGGTTCTGCTGTCGCGGATGTCGGCGGCGGGGCAAGTGTGTCGGCGTGTGCTGCGCGGCCAAGCAAGGCGGGTGCTGCGATCAGGGCGCCGGCACCTTGCACGAACCCGCGGCGCGAAATCCGGACGGAGGACGCCGCGCGGGCCATGCGATTTGAGCCGCCGGCGCCTACCATGCGCGCAACGATCCGGCGCAAACCGCACTTCGCATTCGAAATTTACCCCAGAGCGAACTTCGTGGTTCCGCGAAGCATAGCCTAGAAACGCTCCCTGTCGAGGGGGGCGGCTCCGCCGCACCTTCGCGGGTTCAGACGTACTGCCCGCCCGTCGTCGCCGTGCCCGCCGCGGAGCCGGGGAAATAGTTCGCGCCGCCACCGTTGGTATGAATGACGCTGTTCGTCGAGACCGCGTACCGAGCTCCTGATGCGCTATCGCCCGTGTAGGTGTTGCCGTTGGCCATGATCGCTGAGCCGAGGTCTGCCACCGCGAACTGCGAAAAGACCGGAGCGTTCGACAAGGTCACGGTTTGCCCGACGATCGTCACCATGCCGCCCCGGGACGATACGATGTGCCGCGCGGCGTTGCCCAGGATAGCATAGCTGCCTGCGGCTTGAATCAGCCCGCCGCCCAGCACCTGTATGTGGACGCCGGTCGTGGCGCCGAACTCGATGCTGCGGAAGAAGATCGTGCCGAACCCGTTGACGTAGAGTCCATGCCGGCCTGTGCCGGGATTGAGCCGGAAGCCGCGGATATCGAGCAGTCCGTCGCCGGTCACTTGCAGGCAGTCCGACGTGCCTGCGATCATGACGTTTCCAGGGTTCAGGAGATCGCCTTGCAGGACGACCGCGCCGCTTCCGAGGCGGGGTGTCCGCACCATGAGGTTTTCGGCGTAGGTTCCGGCCGCCACCAAGATCGTGACGTTGAACGTTGCCATGTCGAGCGTGCCGAACGTCACGTCCAGGGCCTTCTGGATGGTGGCGAAGGCGCCGCCCGAGGTGTTGGCCAGGCCCGTGTTGCTGTCGGATCCATCGGGGCGGACGTGATACGTCCGGTTCGCCACGAGGACCTCCCGCGCGCCGCCGGACGGAAAACGGATGCGTCCCGATGTGCGATCCACGACCAAAGCTTCATGCCAGGCACTTCCGTCGGGAGAGACCTTCACGTGCCAGTCGTCGTCGCCGGCAAGGCCAAACTCCGCGCGCCCTGAGAATGCGGTTTGAAACAGGACGGAGGCTGTATCTCCGGCTGTGGCCTTGTTGACCTTGAGCTGCATTCCACCGGTGCCGGGTGTCACGTCGTCGTGGCTGAAGAGCGCCGCATCCGACTTGACCGCAAGCCGGTTGACGGGATCCGCTGGCGTGTTGATGCCGATCATCGAAACGGTGCTGCTTCCCGATCCGCTCGCGGCCTTTGCCCAGGTGCCCCCGTCGAATACGAAAAGCGCGTCTTCGGCTGCCACCCAGGCGATCCAGCCTTCGCGCGGAGCATAGAATGCCCAACTTCCGTCTTGCCAGGCCGCGATGCTCCCCTCTTCGGTTGCCCATGCTCCTGTCGCTCCAGCAGGCACGATGTATCGGTCGCCTTCGGAGGGTGAGTCCGGGGGTGAGGCAAGCGCACGATCGATTGCGCTCAGTTGCACGATGGCGTCGAGTGCGCGGATCGCTTCGTTGTGCGTCACGTGCTTTTGCGCCTGCGCCGGCATAATGTAGGGCAGCGACAGATTGGTTGTGCTCTCCAACGTGACTCTCCTGTCCATCGCGCCGATCACGGCGCCCCGCAAACGATACCGCCGTCCATCGGCGCGGGGACAACAGGGAAACGCGCGAGCCCTCCGCGTTTCAGGTGTCGCGCTGGTGCGGCTGCCGTCTGGCGGGCGAGGGACACAAGCCTTGACGCCGCCGCTAACCTGCTCGTAAATCGCCTAAAAATTCGTCTCTATCATACGGCTATTGGTTTCTCTCATTCTTGTTTGGATGTTGATCGCGCGATGGGTATCGTAAATATCGTTACGTCGGACCGAGGCTGGATCCTGGAAAGGCTCGCGTCCGAAATCGCCAAGCGCGTTCCCTTCGTACGTTATGGCGACGCCGTCGATCCTCTCGCGGATCTTCAGTACTACGTCACATATTCGACATGGAAAAAGCGGGTCTCCCCGATCGAGGTCGCGTACTTCGCGCATCTCGAGCGCGACGAGCAGACGGCGAATAAGTTTTTCTCGGTGGCCGGGAGCGTCGATTACTGCGTGTGCCACTCTCGCATGTATGAGGACATCATCCGTGGCCGAGGCATCGACACGGTCGAATCCATTTCGCCGGGCGTGGATCTCGAGGCTTTCACGCCCGTGGTCAAGATCGGCGTCGTGGGGCGCACCTATCACACGGGGCGGAAGGGAGAGGCGCTCGTCCAGCAGGTGATGGACGTGCCCGGCATCGAATGGCACTTCACGGGCGACGGCTGGCCGGCGCCGGGGCGCCATGTGCCGGACGGCAAGCTCGGCGACTTCTACAACCAGATGGACTACATCCTCGTGCCGGCCTTGTACGAAGGCGGGCCGATGTGCGTCGTCGAGGCGCTGGCGTGTGGCGTGCCGGTGATCTCTTCCAAGGTTGGCTGGGTTCCGGAGTTCCCCCATATCGAGTTCAAGAACGGCGACGCCGCGGATTTGAGGCGTGTGCTCGAAACCGTCGTTGCCGAGCGGCGGGCGCTGCGGGTGACCGTCGAGGATCGCACGTGGGACCGTTGGGCCGAGGGGCACGAACGTCTGTTCCGACGCCTCTTCGCCGAACGGGGCATCAGCGAACAGACGGCGGTCGTTCATGCTCAACGGAGCAAGGTCGGCAAGGTCGCGTTGTTGACCCACGGCTCGGAGCGCTCATCGCTCGGCGGGCCGACCGTGCGCGTGCCGGGAACGGCGCGCCATCTGCGCGAGATGGGCTGCCAGGCCGAAGCTCTTCACTATCCCGACCCCGGGATGCGCGACGCAAGCGTTGTCCATGGCTTCAACATCTGGTCGCCGCAAACATCCTCCGCACTGGCGCGCCGCGCAAAGAGCCTCGGCAAGCCGTACGTTTTTTCTCCCATCTTCCTCGATCACTCCGAGCAAGCCCTGTGGCGTGAGGCGATTCCAGGGCTCTATTCCGAGCAGCGTCCTCTCGAGCAGATGGAAGCGGAGATTGCGGCGGCGCGGCAGGCGTTCGCGCGCGAAAACGCAGCAGGCCGCGTCAGCTCCGAAGCGATGCCGGGACATCACGCCGTGGTGCGCGAAACGATCGGCCTTGCCGATCACGTCATTCTGCTCAGCGAATGCGAGCGCCGAGCGCTCGAACGCATCGGGGCCAAGCCGGCGGCGAGCAGCATCGTGCGTAATCCGGTCGATCCGGAACGCTTCGGCAATGCGGATCCAAGCGTCTTCGCGGATGCCTATGGTGTCCGCGACTACATCCTCTGTGTTGCGCGCATCGAGCCGCGGAAGAACCAGCTCCTTATGCTGCAGGCGTTGCACGGCCTCGATCTGCCGATCGTGCTCATCGGAGCCGTGTCGAGCAAAGCCTACGGCGCGGCCATCGAGCGGTTCGAGGGGCCCAACCTGCACAAAATTGGCCGCATCGAGCCCGACAGCCCGCTTATTCCCTCGGCGCTTGCCGGAGCCCGCGTCGTGGTGCTGCCGAGCTGGGCGGAGGGCGCGCCGCTCGCGGCTCTGGAGGCTGGAGCGGCGGGCGCCTCGATGGTGCTCTCGAACCGCTCATCGGAGCCCGAGTATTTCGGCGACTTTGCCCGGTACTGCGATCCGGCCGATCCGGCGTCCATTCGCGAAGAAATCCTGGCCGCCTACGATAGTCCCTTCGACGCTGCACGACGCGCCGAGCTGAAGGCGCACGTGGCGGACAACTACAGTTGGTTACGCTACGCGGAGGCGACGCATAAGGTTTACGAGCAGACCCTGGCGTCCGCGCATGTCGGCGTCGCCAAGGACGCGTCGAATGACGCTGAAGACATTCGCGCTCCGGCGATCGTCGCGAAGTCCGGTGGGGCGACGCCGATTTCTGCCGAGCCTCGCCACATCGTTCTCGATGTCACGACCTCCGCCAATCACTCCGGTCGCTGGACGGGAATTGCCAGGTTCGAAATGGCGTTGGCCCGCGCGCTTCTTAACGACAAGTCGACGGGCGTTTCGTTCGTCGCGTGGCACGATCCGACGCGACGCTTCGTCCACATCTATCCGACGTCGATCGAAACCGGCGATGTCGCCGGCAATCTCGCGATCTCCGGGCAACGGCGTATCCGGCCTCGCCTGCCCGAGCACGCCCGGGACCTGATCGTCGGCGGTAGCGCGTGGATGCAGAACACGCGCTATGTGGAGGCTCTGAGTGATTTCTGCTCCGGTAGAAGGCTCAGCCTCACCTCGGTGTTCCACGACATCATTCCCGTCAAGTTCCCTCACTGGTTCGAGGAAGGATACGCCCCTCGTTTCGCCGCGAACCTCAAGACGCTTCTTTCGGCGAGCCGGGGCATTGTGTCCGTCTCCGAGCACACAAAGGCGGACATCGAGGACTTCGCGTTCGCCAACGGTTTGTTCCTGCCGGCGTTGAAGGTTCTGCGAGAGGGCGACGATTTCGAGGTTTCGAATAGCGCGCACCGCCCGGAGCCGAGCGCAGACATCCTTGCGGCGCTCGATGGCCGGGACTTCGTGCTGACCGTGGGCGCCGTCCATACGCGCAAGAACTACGGCCTTCTCTACAGCGTCTGGAGACGGCTGGCCGAGGAAATGAAAGACAAGTGCCCGCGGCTCGTTATCGTCGGCGGCGTCGCCTGGAATGGCGGCGAAACCTATCGCGCTTTGTCGCAGGACCCCATCCTGGCCGACAAAGTCCATGTGCTGGATAAGGTCGACGACGCGTCGCTCGATTGGATGTACGAGAAATGCCTCTTCACCCTCTACCCTTCGCTTTACGAAGGATGGGGCTTGCCGGTCGGTGAAAGCCTGTCGCGCGGAAAGATCTGCATCGCGACGAACGCCTCCTCGGTGCCGGAGATTGCCCCGCGCATCACGGATCTTATCGATCCCTTGGACTTCGCTGCCTGGCTGGCCCGGATCAAGTTCTACGTGGGGAGCAAAAGCGCTCGCGAGGCGCGCGAAGCGGAGATCAAGGCAGAGTACAGGCCTCACCTCTGGCGCGAGACGGCTACAGAGCTCAGTGCCTTGGTCGCCGACGGCCACCGCCTTCGCAGCGAATTCGCGGGGTATCTGCCTGGAACGATCGCTACGATCGCCAGTCCTCCTGCGGACGGCATCGAACTCCAGGGCTGGCATGGCCGCGAAACGTGGGGCACCTGGAGTGCGCAGGAGGCCGCCGTCGTCCGCGTTCCCCTGCGTACAGAGGTCTCGGGCGGAGCACGCCTGGCTGTGCGGGCCCGTGCACTCGCGAACGAGGACAACAGGGAGAACTGCGTCGTTACCGTCAACGGGTGCGAGGTCGGCACGATCCGGTTCGTGGAGAGTGAGCTCAGGCTTTACAGCTTCGACATTCCCGCTCACTGCATCGAGGATCGAGATGAAGCCTTGGTCGGCTTTAGAATGTCTCGCGTCTCCATGCCGCTCGCATCGAACACCAAAGATACGCGCCCAGTGGGTATCGGTTTAAGCGAGCTTTCCATCGTTCCGGCTGCATCCGGGTTCACGCCTGAGCTTTACACCTCTTCCCCGGTCGATCGTTATGCCGTCGTCTCGCTCGGGAAGCCCGTGGATCTCCGTGCGCCCGACATTGGTTCCGCTCTCCTGCGAGGCAATCCCGCCATAGATTCGGCCTGGGGCGCGCGCCGTGAGGGGACATATGCGGCGCTCAAGATCATGCTGCACGAACCGGTCGACGAAGATCTCGACGTGACGCTGCGCTATCGGGCGGTCGCAAGTGCGGATGCACCGTTCGCCGCGGATGTCGTCGCCGATTTCGATCGGGTGGTTGGCCAGTTGCATTGCGCGTCCGACGACGTGGCCGTCAGCACCATCCGAATTCCGAAGTCGATCCATTGGAACGTTCAGCCGCTTGTGCTCGAGATCGTAGCTCCCACCAATCGCTCGCCGGAGACGCTTGGTCTGGGTCACGATGGCGGTGCGTTCGGTGTCGGCCTGCTCGGCTTCACAGTGAGCAGAGCCGGTGCGCAGCATGCAAGCGATGCGGCCGGAGAGGTTCCGAACGCAGGAGATGCGGTCGCGTATCGCCTGGGAGACCGCATTCCCTTGGGTGTCGGCTCGACGCGCTGGGCTCATCCTTTGGCTTCGCAAATGCTCGAAACGCAGGGCTGGCATGGAGCCGAGGATGACGGGCGCTGGATCATGGGTCGTGAAGGAAGCTTCGCGCTCCGGCTTCATGAGGCCCCCGAAGAACCAATCGCGATCGGTATCGTCTTCAGTGTGCCCGGCGAGCTGATCGACTCGCGGCCCGAAGGTGTGACGGTTTCGCTTTCCCTCAACGGATACGAGATCGCGCGCGAAACCTGCCATTCGGGAGCGATCGAGAGTCTTGTCGCGCCCATTCCGCCGGGGCTCATGGAGGGCGTTGATCGCACTCTACGCTTTACAATTGCGGCGGATTCCGATTGCGTTCCCTACCAGCTTTCCAATGCGTTGAAGGACGATCGGCGTTTGAGCGTCTTCGTTCGCGAGATCATCGTCTCCAGCCGGGAAAGCCTTTCGGCGCTCGGGAACTCTTCGCGGCTGTATCAGCTCGGGCAAGTCATTCGATTTGGTGCTGAACCCATCGAAAGCGAAAGTGTATCCGCGGACGGTTTTCTTGACGATGCGAGCTGGCACGGCGCGGAGCCGATGGGTCGTTGGAGCCAGGGAGCCGTGGGTCGGCTCGACCTCGTTCTGCTGGAGCCTGCGGAATGCGATCTCGAGCTTGGCCTCGTGGTCGGTGCGGGCGCCGGTGCGGGGCTTACTCAGGGTCCGCGCCGGATTTCGCTTCGCGTGAACGGAACACCGATGGCGTCGGTGCTCGTGGTGACGGGGCGGGATGTTCCGCTCGGCGGCGTGCTGCGGAAGGCGGATCTCGGGGACGAGACGAAGCTTCGAATTGAAATCGAGATCGATCGCTGTTTTCGGCCGTCCGATCTTTCCGGCAGTGACGACGATCGCGAGCTTGGCGTCTTTGTCAGATCCGCTACGCTGCGAGCCGCTAGCGTCGCAGCAGGCCCGATGTTCATGAACTGGCTTCGCTCCGTGAACCAGTCTGGCTAAGCGATGCTGCGAAAGTGACAGCCATCGTCGCGGAATAGCTATGGTCGCATGGCTATCCCGCCGACGACCTTGCAGCCCTACGCGTTCACTCGCTTTCGGTCGAAGACCCTGCGACCCTTGGCGTCTGTCCGCCGCGAAGAACGGTGTTGCCCTGATAGAGCGTGCGCTGGTCGATGGGCTGAGGTGACAGCCAGTCGTCCTCGGCCATCTGCCCGCTCTTGCCGTAGACGGCGAGCGCGTTGGCGTAGGTGACGAGGCGCACGTC
>ERZ869909.177-NODE-177-length-95316-cov-9.455444_pt1 | contig 95316 bp, 82 predicted proteins | sample MGYA00520892_ERZ869909 | MGnify/ENA primary metagenome ERZ869909 (study PRJEB32215, sample SAMEA104723947) | bioreactor metagenome | biome: bioreactor; feature: anaerobic bioreactor; material: water | place: China | collected 2015-03-12 ... | reverse complement strand
CACCACGTAAACTGCGCTTTTTCGGCTGTTTTTGCCTTGTCTTGCCTGCCTCGCCTACGTTTTTCAGAGGTTCCTTGGTTAATCGAGTCATGCCGCTGTCCTGCGTGTTTGGAATACCGACTTGTATGCAAGTTGGTATTCAGCAGGGAGCGTGCCAGTTTTCGATAAATGGTTAGGAAATGCGCTTGCGCCCTTTGGAATCAGGGGTTTGGCTTTTGTTGGTAGGGGGTTTCAGGGCCGCATCGGTGGCTGTGCTGCGTCTGGAGATGCACCGTGCGGGGGCGTTGGGGACTCAATGTGGTGCACGGGTATGCGCCCTTGGTGGGGCTTTTCCTGGATTGCTTCAGACCTTTGGCTTCGCAATGACGTAGCGGCGTTGACTCAGTGCCAGGTATTTCAACCGCAGGTCATCGCGAGGGCCAACGGCCCGTGGCGATCCAGATCTGGCAAGGAAAAAAAGCCGACCGGAAAGCCCGGTCGGCACAAACGCCAGGTTGGCGCAAGGAGCACTCAGAAGCGGAAGGTCACCCCGCCGACCACGGTGCGCGGGGCGCCGGGGCGGATGCCTTCCTGAATGTCGGCGATATACAGCTTGTCGCTCAGGTTGCGGCCTTGCAGCCACAGGGTGGTGTCCAGTCTGGTCGGCAACTGGTAGCTGGCCCTGGCCGACCACAGGGTTCGGCCTGGGACCCGACCGGCGTCGTCCTCGCTGCCGGTTACATCCAGCGCCCGGGTATTCTCGATGTCGGTGTAGAAAGCTCCGAAGTGGCTAGCGGTGACGCTCAGGTGCCAGCCGGCAGCATGCTCGACCCCCAGGGTCAGGCTGCCGACCCGGGTCGGCACTTCCGGTACCTGGTTACCCTTGAGCGGCCCATTGCTGAAGCGCGCCTTGGTGAAGTTCAGAGCCAGCTCGGCGAACAGGTTGTAAGGTGAGTTGTAGAAGGCATCGGAGTCGATCCGCGCGCCCAGATCCAGACCATGGACATGCGAGTTGGCGGCGTTGATGAACAGCGCATCACCGAAGCTGTCGACGCTGTCACGGATCAGAGTGTCCTTGATCCGGTTATAGAAGAAGGCTGCATCCAGGCTAACCCCGCGCAGGGCGTGGCTGCGTACACCGATCTGGCTATTGATGCCGGTTTCCGGCGTCAGCGGGAAGTCATCGGTCCGGGCTGAGGCCGGGGCGTAGCCACGATGGATGCCGGCGTAGATCTCGGTGGCGTTAAAGCCACTGTACAGCAGGCTGATGCCCGGCAGCCAAAGGCTGTTGCTGTCCTTGTCACGACTGCCTTCGGCTGAGCTGCCGGGGCGGAAGTTGGTCTTCTTGTACTGGTTGTAGGTCTCGTAGCGCAGGCCTGGGGTAATGGCCCAGTCACCCCAGCTCAGGGTGTTCTGGATAAAACCGGATACCGCCTCGGCATCGTAGCTAACCAGCCGGCCATCGCGGGTGTAACCATCCACGCCGGCACGGGCATAGACATTGCCGCGGTTGCTTTCCTTCAGATATTCACCGGGGCGGCCGACCGGGCGGCGGTCGGCGAAGCGGTGCTTCTCATAGCGCAGCCCGGCCTGCAGCCGATGCTCCAGGCCCAGGGCATGGAGATTGCCGATATCGATGCGGCTGTCGGCACCGAGCGTGTGGTAACGGCGGTCACGGCCTTCCATGACGCCACCCTCACGCGGCGACGTGCCACGAGTCTGGAACCGGGGACGATCCAGCTCAGTGGCGAACACTTTGCTCGACAGCCGCACGTCATTGCTGAGCTGGAAGTTGTGGGTCAGATCCAGTTTGTAGTAGTCCACCGAGATGTTGTTGAACTCTCTGGCTTCATCGAGCTGGCGCTTGCTGCGTGGCTTGTTGCGGTACTCGGCCAGAGAGAGATTGCTCTCGTCATAGCCCTGGCTGCGTTCACGGAAGTAGGTGGCCGAGGTCGCCAGTTGGTGGCGTTCGTTAACCTGCCATTCCAACGCAGCGTAGAAATCGTCGAACTCGTGCTCCTCGACATCAAAGGTGCCGTCAGCCTCCTGGCCAGTGTAGGCGAACACCATGCCTACCGGACCTTCGGTACGCCGATGCATGAGGTGAACTTGACGGGTGTCCTGGTTGCCAGCGCCCAGTTCGACCTTGGTCTGCGGGGTAGCCGTTGGTTTGAGATTGCGGAAGTTGATGATGCCATGGTTGTTCAGCGGCCCATGGACAATCTGGCCGGCCCCCTTGAGGACCTCAATCTGCTCCAGGCGCTGCATCGGCGGGGTGTAATGGGCGCCAGAGTCCAGATAGGCGCTGTTGTTGATTGGCGTACCGTCTTCAAGCAACAGCACTTTGCGCGAACGCCGCGGTGGCGCGCCGCGGATACCGATACCCGAGCGCAGTCCGAGCACGTCATCGTCAATTGTCCTTACCCCAGGCACGAAGTCGAAGGCATCATGCAGGCTGTAGGGCTTGTAGGTATCCAGAGTTTCACGGCTTAGCAGATTGGCAGCCCCGGGCATGCCCTGGACCTCGCTGGGAACCAGGCTGCGCACGTCCATCGACGGCAGTTGCAGGGGTTGTTCGCTGGTCTGTGCCAGGGTCAGGCCGGGCAAACAGAGCAGGGCGGTGAGCTTTACCGCCCGAGCGATCGGAGTCAGAGCAGGCATCGTGTGTTCCTTATTATGGATGGCAGATTAGTCACGCCTGCATGCTGACATCCCGGCTGGCCAGGGAATATTGCCCGGGTGTTGGGCTGACGGGCTGCTTTGGTCGCCCTACCTGTGGCGATTGGACTGGGAAAAATTCCCGTCGGCCAGTCTGTGCGATACCCGTCTGCGCAGCTATTTGACCGGCAGCTCTTGACCCCGTGGTCACTTGGTTTTATGGTTCGCCCCGAACGTTGAGGCTGGCACGATCCATACGGCTCAAGTACTGACGACGAGACAGCAAGACCGGGGTTTTTCCGGACTTATTGCTTTCGGCGCACGCCTTGGGAAGTAGGCGAACCAAAGTGGGGATACTGATCAGACGTTCGCACCCCCGGGTTGTGTGTTGGCTGATGCGTTCAGAGCGCTTCCGTCGGAGAGCGTCTCCTTTCTGGTTCGTCCGGAGGGAGTGCGCTTGTCTGCCCTGCATCTGATCAGTTCATGTCCTCACGCGGCCCGATCCGAACTTTGCAACTTTGGAGCCGACGCCATGTCCATCAAGCTGGAAGACTATTTCGACCGCGACACTTTTGGTCGCATCAAGGCCTGTGCTGATCAGCACGAAACCCCGTTCCTGGTGGTTGATCTCAAGACCATCGACCGCGCCTACGACGAGTTGGTCGATGGGTTCCCATTCGCCAAGGTTTACTATGCGGTCAAGGCCAATCCGGCCAATGAAGTGCTGAGCCTGCTGAAAAGCAAAGGCTCGAACTTCGACATCGCCTCTATTTATGAGCTGGAGAAGGTCCTGGCTCTGGGCGTCAAGCCCGAGCAGATCAGCTTCGGCAACACCATCAAGAAGTCCAAGCACATCCGCGCCTTCTATGAGAAAGGTGTGCGCCTGTTCGCCACCGACTCGGAAGCCGACCTGCGCAACATCGCCAAGGCCGCGCCGGGCTCCAAGGTTTATGTGCGTATTCTCACCGAAGGCTCGACCACTGCCGACTGGCCGCTGTCGCGCAAGTTCGGTTGCCAGACCGACATGGCCATGGATCTGCTGGTACTGGCCAAGGAGCTGGGCCTGGACCCCTACGGCATCTCCTTCCACGTCGGCTCGCAGCAGCGCGATATCGGTGCCTGGGACGCGGCGATTGCCAAGGTCAAGGTGATCTTCGAGCGCCTGAAAGAGGAAGATGGCATCACCCTGAAGATGATCAACATGGGTGGTGGCTTCCCGGCCAACTACATCACCAAGACCAACACCCTGCAGACCTACGCCGAGGAAATCACCCGCTTCCTGCACGAGGACTTTGGTGACGAGCTGCCGGAAATCATCCTCGAACCGGGCCGCTCGCTGATCGCCAACGCCGGCATTCTGGTCAGCGAAGTGGTGCTGGTCTCGCGCAAGTCGCACACCGCGCTGGAGCGTTGGGTGTACACCGACGTGGGCAAGTTCAGTGGCCTGATCGAAACCATGGACGAGTCGATCAAGTTCCCGATCTGGACCGACAAGAAGGGCGAACTGGAAGAAGCGGTGATCGCCGGTCCGACCTGCGACAGCGCCGATATCATGTACGAGCACTACAAGTACGGCCTGCCGCTGAACCTGGCGATCGGCGACCGCCTGTACTGGCTGTCCACCGGCGCCTATACCACCAGCTACAGCGCGATCGAATTCAACGGTTTCCCGCCGTTGGAGGCTTTCTACGTTTGATATAGAAAGCAGAGATAAGCTGACCGCGCAGGTCTGAAGTGAAAACCCCGCATCGATAACGGTGCGGGGTTTTTTGTTTTTTGGATTGGATATCTGGTTAAATCGCTTATCCCTTGATTGTTACCTTGTTGTCGGCAGGAGGCTGCTTGTGGGTATGGCTAAGAACTGGTCTGCGTCCGAAGTGGAGGCCGCTGTACAGGACTATTTTCAGATGCTGCGTGCAGAGATGGCAGGGCAGCGTGTGAATAAAACCGCGCACAGAGAAGCGTGGAGAGAACAGTTGGATGATCGCTCAAATGGTTCGGTTGAGTTTAAGCACCAGAACATTAGTGCTGTCTTAATGGAGCGTAAACTGCCTTACATCGCGGGCTACAAACCAGCGTTAAATTATCAGCGACTGCTCTTGCCTGAAGTAGTTGATGCATATTTGGACGCGCACCCGGATATCTGGGAATTGTTTGAGGCAGACACCCGGACCGTTCCGAAACTGCCGTCTATTACTGACTTGTTGTCTAGGGTGGAGGATGCACCTGCACGGCGCGAGCACCGTGTGTCGGCTGGGGAAGCGCGAGCAAGCTATGTAGTGACTGGTGTCGATTATCTCTCGTTAGAGGCTAGTAACGCCCAGTTGGGTGAGCTGGGTGAGCAGTTCGTTATCAGACTTGAAAAAGCACGCCTGATCTCATTAGGTAAAGAGTCTTTGGCAGACAAGGTTGAGCAGGTCTCAGACACCATTGGGCCGAGTGCGGGTTTCGATATTCTTTCCTTTGAAGCTGATGGTTCAGACCGCTATATCGAAGCCAAAACCACGAAATACGGCAAGCAGACTCCGTTCTATGTGACGCCGAATGAACTGCGTTTCTCAGAGAGAAACGCAGCACGCTACCACCTCTATCGCGTTTTCGGGTTTCGCTTCGATCCGCGGGTTTTTGAGCTGGCAGGCCGGCTAGGTGACCACTGCGAGCTAATACCTTCACAGTATCTGGCGAGGGTTTAAGTATCGTTTCCCTAACGTGCGATAGTGTGGTAGTTCCAACAAAAAGCCCGCTCCTGTTGCACAAGGAGCGGGCTTTTATCTACTGGCAGTCAGCGTTTCATGCCACAGGTGGCGCGAAGCGGCATGGATGGCCACGTCGCTACGCTTCTCGCCATGACGCCATGACGCCAAGTAAGACGGGTCAGGCGAATTTCTGAATATTCGCCATCAGCTCACGCAGCGCTTCGATATTGTCCTTCGGATGCACCGCGCCTTCGAAGCTGCACAGCTGCTCGAAGTTGGCGGCGACATCTTCTGGGCTGAAGCCTTCATCCGGGTTGAAGCCGATGCCCAGTGAGCGCTCCCAGCGTACTTTACCCATCCAGCCGCCGCCGACTTCGAACAAGCTGCCGGTTTCCTGGCATTGCTCGGAGCACAGGTAGGCGACCAGCGGGCTGACCAGTTCGGGCTTGAGCTTGTCGAAAGCACCGGGCGGGAACAGGCCTTCGGTCATGCGGGTGCCGCCAGTGGGGGCGATGGCGTTGACGAAGATGTTGTTCTTGCGGCCTTCGATGGCCAGGGTGCGGGTGAAGCCGTACAGGCCCAGCTTGGCCATGCCGTAGTTGGCCTGGCCGAAGTTGCCGTAGATGCCTGAGGTGGAGGAGGTGAAGATCACACGGCCGAAGTTGTTATTCTTCATGTGCTCCCAGGCGGCTTTAGTCGTCTTGTAGGCACCTTCGACGTGAACCTTGTAGACCAGATCCCAGTCGGCGTCGGTCATCTTGGCGAAGCTCTTGTCGCGCAGGATACCGGCGTTGTTGACCACTACATCGACGCGGCCGAAGTTATCCATGGCGCACTGCACGATTTTGTCGCCGTCTACTACGCTGTCGGGGTTGGCGATGGCGGTGCCGCCAGCGGCCTTGATTTCTTCCACGACTTTCAGCGCGGCTTCGCTGTTGGCGCCTTCGCCGGAAGCGCTGCCGCCCAGGTCGTTGACGATGACCTTGGCGCCGTGCTTGGCGAACAGCAGTGCGTGGGCGCGGCCGATGCCGCCGCCGGCACCGGTAACGATGACGACTTTGTCGTCAAAACGGATATCGCTCATGGAAACTCTCCTTTAGACCGGGCAGAGTGAAAGTGAAAAAAGACGACCAGTGTCGAACAGGTGTTTGAATATGGCAAGGGTAAAGGTCGTGGTGAATGGTGCGGCATAAGTCATGAGCGGCTTGAAGTTGCCGGCCGGATGGGCTGGAATGCCGATTATCGGACCGTCACGCATCGACTGGACGCGCCTATATCTCTAGTGCCGGTTGAACAGGGTGGGCAAGGCTGCCCTTGGATGTATGGGAGTACATAGCGGTGAACGTTGGAATCTATATCTATGACCACGCCGAGGTGCTGGATTTTTCTGGCCCGTTCGAGGTGTTCTCAACCGCCAGCCGGTTGTCCGAGCCCAGGGGGTTGTTCAAGGTGTTTTTGCTGGCCGAAACGCTGCAGCCGGTCAATGCCCGAGGTGGGTTCAGCATCAATCCACAGTATGCGCTGACTGATCACCCTGCGCTGGATGTGCTGATCGTGGCGGGGGGCGTTCATAGCGCTGAACTGCACAAGCCGGAGGTGATCGCCTGGGTTGCCGAGCAGGCCAAGTCGGTGCCGTTGGTGGCTTCGGTGTGTACCGGGGCCTTTATCCTGGCTCAGGCCGGAGTGCTGGACGGGCTGGAGGTCACGACGCACTGGGAAGATATTGCTGATCTCAGGAACGACTATCCGGCATTGACGGTGTGTGAGGGGCGGCGTTGGGTCGATACCGGCAAGCTGGTGACCTCGGGCGGCATTTCTGCCGGCATCGATATGAGCCTGCATCTGGTTTCCAGGTTGGGTGGCATGGCTCTGGCCAAAATGACCGCGCGGCAGATGGAATTCGATTGGTCCAACGGCTGATAATCAGCGCAATCAAAGCACGTAGCGGGAGTTTCACGTCATGCAGCCATTTGCGCGTCATACCTGCCCGCTGTGCGGCCAGCCCAACGGCTGCGCTCCGGCTGCGGCAGGCAGTTTTGAGGTGGATTGCTGGTGTCGGCAGGTGAGTGTAAGCCCGCAGGCGCTGGCCCAGGTGCCGGAGGCGCTCAAGGGCAAGGCGTGCTTGTGCCGGGCTTGTGCTGTTGCCGATGCGTCGGCGAAGCAGGGCAAGCCTACTGATTGAGCATGGAGAAACAGCTTTTTCGCGCCTGCAAGGCGCTCCTACCGAGGTAACGCAGAGGGTTTGGTAGGAGCGGCTCGCAGCCGCGAAACGACCAGCCGGTGATTACACCAGCTCGATCGCCACCGCAGTAGCTTCACCACCACCGATGCACAGCGAGGCCATGCCACGCTTGCCGCCGGTTTTCTGCAGGGCGTTGATCAAGGTGACAATGATCCGCGAGCCGGTGGAGCCGACCGGGTGACCCTGGGCGCAGGCACCGCCGTAGATGTTGACCTTGCTGTGATCCAGACCGTGCTCACGCATGGCCAGCATGGTGACCATGGCAAAGGCTTCGTTGATTTCGAACAGGTCAACGTCGTCCTTGCTCCAGCCGGTCTTGTTGAACAGGTTGGTCATGGCGCCGACCGGGGCCAGGGTGAACTCGCTCGGGTCCTGGCTCTGGGTGGTGTGGCCAACGATCCGGGCCAGTGGCTTGAGGCCACGACGCTGAGCTTCGGCGGCGGTCATCAGGACCAGAGCGCTGGCGCCATCGGAAATCGAACTGGCGTTGGCGGCGGTGATGGTGCCGTCCCTCTTAAAGGCCGGGCGCAGACCGGGGATCTTGTCGATGTTGGCGTTGTGCGGCTGCTCATCGTCCTTGACCACAACCTCACCCTTGCGGGTGGTAACGGTGACCGGAACGATTTCGCTGGCCAGGCTGCCGTTGTCGATGGCGCCCTGGGCGCGCTTGAGTGATTCGATGGCGTAGGCGTCCATCTCTTCACGGCTGATGCCGTACTTGTCGGCAGTATCCTGGGCGAAGGAACCCATCAGGCGACCGGTGCGGGCATCTTCCAAACCGTCGAAGAACATGTGGTCCTTGATTTCGCCGTGACCCATGCGCAGGCCGGTGCGGGCCTTTTCCATGATGTAGGGGGCGTTGGACATGCTCTCCATGCCGCCGGCGACCATGACCTGGTTGCTGCCGGCCTTGAGTGCGTCGTGGGCCTGCATTACCGCTTTCATGCCAGAGCCACACAGTTTGTTGATGGTGGTGCAGCCAGTGGCGGCGGGCAGCCCGGCGTTGAGGCTGGCCTGGCGGGCCGGGCCCTGTTTGAGGCCAGCGGGCAGTACGCAGCCCATGATCACTTCCTGTACATCGGCAGCGTCGATGCCGGCGCGGGCTACGGCTTCGCGAATGGCGATGGCGCCCAGGTCCACGGCGCTGAGGCTCGACAGGCTACCCTGAAAGCCGCCCATCGGGGTGCGGGCGCCGCTGACGATGACGATATCGGTGTCTGACATGTTGTGTTCCTACCTATATGACTGGTTACTTATTTTTGGTCATCAATCGACTTGATGCGGTCATTATACGCTCAAACCGGTTCGTGATACCCGTTATGATCCGGTTCATACTTTGGAGTGATAGGTGGCTCTCAACGGGACTGTCTATAGTGCCCTCATCGGCCAAAGTTGCCGAGCCGAGATTCAAAACCAAGACCCCACAAGCCCAATAACAGGAAGGTCACACCACATGCTCAAGACTCGTGTCATCCCGCCGACCGAAGGCGCTCATTCCACCCCTTTGCTGATCAAGAACCTGCTGCTGTCCGGTCGCCGTTATGAGCGTAGCCAGGAAATCATCTACCGTGATATCAGCCGCTACGATTATGCCACCTTCAATGAGCGTATCTGCCGTCTGGCCAATGTTCTGACTGCTGCCGGCGTCAAGCCGGGCGATACCGTTGCGGTGATGGATTGGGACAGCCATCGCTATCTGGAATGCATGTTCGCCGTGCCGATGATTGGCGCGGTGCTGCACACCATCAATATCCGCCTGTCGCCGGAACAGATCCTCTACACCATGAACCATGCCGATGACATCTTCGTGCTGGTCAATGCCGAGTTCGTGCCGCTGTACAAGGCGGTCGAGGATCACCTGACCACGGTCGAGAAAACTATTTTGCTGACCGATGGCGACGAGAAAACCGCCGATCTGCCAAATCTGGTTGGTGAGTATGAGACGCTGCTGGCCGCCGCCGCGCCGACCTACGACTTCCCTGACTTCGACGAGAATTCGGTCGCCACGACCTTCTACACCACCGGAACCACTGGCAACCCCAAGGGCGTGTACTTCACACATCGGCAACTGGTACTGCACACCCTGACCCAGGCCGGCATGATGGGCGGTCTGGACAGCATGCGCCTGTTCGGCAACCGCGACGTCTACATGCCGATCACCCCGATGTTCCATGTGCATGCCTGGGGTATCCCCTATACCGCGACCTTGCTGGGGGTCAAGCAGGTGTATCCGGGTCGCTATGAGCCGGAAATGTTGTGCAAGCTGATCAAGCAGGAGAAGGTGACCTTCTCCCACTGCGTACCGACCATCCTCGGTATGCTGCTCAATGCTGACGGTGCCAAGGATTACGATTTTGGCGGGATGAAAGTGATTATCGGCGGCAGTGCGCTGAACCGCGGCCTGTACGAGGCGGCCAAGGCTCGGGGCATGAAGCTGTCCGCCGCCTACGGCATGTCCGAGACCTGTCCGCTGATTTCCAGTGGTTACATCAACCTGGAGCTGGAAGCCGGCAGTGAAGACGAGCGCGCGGCCTACAAGATCAAGGCCGGGGTGCCGGTGCCGTTAGTCGAGGCGCGGATCATGGACAGTGACGGCAACTTCCTGCCCAGTGACGGCAAGTCGCAGGGTGAACTGGTGTTGCGTGCGCCCTGGCTGACTCAGGGTTACTACCGCGAGCCGGAGAAGAGTGCTGAGTTGTGGGCCCACGGCTGGATGCATACCGGTGACGTGGCGACCATCGATGAGATGGGCTTCATCGAAATTCGCGACCGCATCAAGGATGTGATCAAGACCGGCGGCGAGTGGATTTCCTCGCTTGAGCTGGAAGACCTGATCAGCCTCAGTCCGGCGGTCAAGGAAGTGGCAGTGGTCGGGGTACCTGATCCGCAGTGGGACGAGCGTCCGTTTGCGCTGATCGTGCCGCGTGAAGGGCAGGTGATGGATGCCAGGGTTCTGCGTGACCATCTCAAACCGTTCGTGGATGAGGGGCGGATCAACAAGTGGGCGATCCCAACGCAGATCGCAACTGTTACCGAAATACCCAAAACAAGTGTCGGCAAGCTTGACAAAAAGCGCATTCGCGTCGAGATCGCTGAGTGGCAAGAGGCTGGAGCCCCGTTCCTGTCTACCTTGTAAGCTTTTTATCGTGGTAACGTGCGGGGTAACACTTTGTGTCCCCGCACGTTCTCTCCGGCATCCGGATTCACTCCGGGTGCCATTAAGGTGACATTGACGAGTTGGCCGGGGTGAGCCAAAAAGGCTACCTGTCTAATTCTTGACAGTCCTGCAAATCATACTTTGGGTGGATCACTGCACCGAGGCGCTTGGCTATAGTGCATGCCCGTGTCGTGCGCCTGTATTCCTGCGCGAATGACGGCCTTCTTTCAATCAATCCACCGACGCGCGCCATGACCGTACTCCATGGCCTGACAGCCCCGCCAGGGCGTCTCGGCTTGGACGTGGCACAGCGAGCAAGGCAGAATCATATGAAGAAAAGCACCCTGATTGTTTCCTCCATCCTGGCATCGGCTCTGGCCATGCAGGTCGCCCAGGCCCAAGATGCCTCTGCACTGGGTAACACCCTAACCCCTATTGGTGCGGAAATGGCGGGGAATGCCGCTGGCACCATTCCGGCCTGGACCGGTGGTCTGGCCAAGGACGCAGCCCCGCTGATCAATGGCAGCTTCATGGGTAACCCCTTTGCCGATGACAAGCCGCTGTTCGAAATCACTGCGCAAAACTACGAGCAATACAAGGACAATCTGGCCCCGGGTCAGATCGCCATGTTCCAGCGCTACCCGAACAGCTTCCGCATGCCGGTCTATCCGACCCGCCGCAGTGTTGTTCTGCCCGATGACATCAATCAGGCGGCCCGTTACAACGCCGAGAATGCCGAGCTGGTCGAAGGCGGCAACGGTGTAACCGGCTACAAGCTGGCGCACGCGTTCCCGATTCCGCAGAACGGCCTGGAAGTGGTCTGGAACCACATCACCCGTTTTCGTGGCAATGCCATGTACCGGGTCGTGACCCAGGCTACTCCGCAGGTCAACGGCAACTTCACCATCGTGCGCTTCAATGAAGAGTACGTGCTGCCCGAAGGTCTGACCGATTACGATCCGGCACGGATGGAAAACATCCTTTACTACTTCAAGCAGCAGGTGGTTGATCCGGGTCGTCTGGCTGGTAACGTGCTGCTGGTTCATGAAACCGTCGATCAGGTTGCTACCCCGCGTATGGCCTGGGTGTACAACGCCGGTCAGCGCCGGGTACGGCGTGCTCCGCAGGTGTCCTACGATGGCCCGGGTACCGCTGCCGACGGCCTGCGCACTTCCGACAATCTGGATATGTTCAACGGCGCTCCGGATCGTTACGAGTGGCAACTGGTGGGCAAGCGTGAGGTGTATATCCCCTACAACAGCTACCGCCTGGCTTCGCCGGAAAACCGTTATGAAGATATCGTCAAGGCCGGTCACATCAATCCCGAGCTGACCCGCTACGAGCTGCACCGGGTCTGGGAAGTCGTGGCCACTGTCAAGCCGACTGAGCGCCACATCTATGCCAAGCGTCACTTCTTCATTGATGAGGATTCCTGGCAAGCTGCGCACATCGACCATTACGATGGCCGTGACACACTGTGGCGTGTAGCTGAAGCCCATGGCCTGCACCGCTACAACAACCAGGTGCACGGTTATGCTCTGGAAACCCTGTATGACCTGGTGGCTGGTCGCTATCTGGTGATGGGCATGAACAATCAGGAGCGTGCCGACTACGACTACAACCATCGTGCCAGCGCCAATGACTTCACCCCGGCAGCTCTGCGCCAGGCCGGTGTGCGTTAAGTTCAAAGGCACTGTGTAGTCCTTTAACAGGCGGCCCCCGGGCCGCCTGTTTTGTTACAAATCGACAAGACGCTTTGCCCGCCAATCGATAAACTTGGCGCATGGCTCTGTCGATCCCTCTCAACCCCGGCAAGATCTTCCGCCCGCCGCTGCCGGTGGATCATTTGCCGCGCCCCGAGTTGATCGGTCTGTTGAACAAGGCCCGCCAGCGCCGGCTGATTCTGGTCTGTGCCCCAGCCGGGTTTGGCAAAAGCACCCTGGCGATCGAATACTGCCAACAGTTGGACGCGCCCTGGCGTTCCGCCTGGGTTTCACTGGATGGTCGTGACGGTCAGCCCGCGCAGTTCCTGCGGACCCTGGTCGATGCCCTGGCTACCCTTTATCCGCAGTTGGGTGAGGCCGATCTGGCCTTGTTGCAGCAACACCACAGTCAGCAGCCGCTGGACGTTGAGCAACGGGCGGTGTCGATCCTCTCCGAGTTGCGCGCCCGGCATGCCGAAGACCGGCCCCTGGTGCTGGTGCTGGACGACTACCATCTGGTCCAGAGTCCGCCCTGTGATCGTTTGTGCGCACTGTTGCTGGAACACCTGCCGGGCAATATTCAACTGTTCATCACCAGCCGCCAGAAGCCTGACTGGCACCTGGCCCGGCTGCGCCTGAGTCATCAGTTACTGGAATTGGGCGAAGAGCATCTGCGCCTGAGCAACGACGAGGCCCGGCTGTTTCTCGAGCAGGCTGGACTGGACCTGGCCGACCCCGAGTGGACGCGCCAGGCGCTGCAGCGCAACGAAGGCTGGATCGCCGGCCTGCGGTTGCTCAGTGTCGCGGCCGAACAACAGTCCAGGCCGCTGGCCTTGCCGTTGTCCGGGCCGCTGGTGGACGAGTACCTGCTTGAAGAGGTGATTCTGCGCCAGCCCGAACCGGTACGGGTGTTTCTGCATGAGATCGCCTGGCTCGATCGCTTCTGTGTCGAGCTGTGCGACAGCGTGCGCGATGCCTCCGACAGCCTGGACATCATTACCCACCTGTTGCGGCACCATGTGTTTCTGGTACCGCTGGACAATGACGGCACCTGGTACCGTTTTCACCATCTGTTTTCCGACGTGCTGCGCGAGCGGGTTGCCCGTGACGATCCGCGCCTGCGCCTGCGCACTCATCTGCGAGCCTGCCACTGGTTTGGTCATCAGGGTCGGATCAGTGATGCGGTCGAGCATGCGCTGGCAGCCGAGCGACCGGAAGAGGCAGCCAGCCTGGTTCAGAACCTGTCACTTGACCAGTTGCTGGCCGAACAGCATGTCGGCACCCTGTTGCGCTGGAAGGCTGAGTTGCCCAGCGTGCTGCAGGGCAGCAGCGCGCGGCTGGTGCTGGTGCATGGCTGGACGTTGGCGCTGGCCTGTCAGCTTGAAGATGCCGAGGTGATGCTGGCCAGGCTCAGCCATTTCCTGCCGCAGGCCAATGCCGACTGGCAGCGCCGGGTGCTGGGTCAGGCTCTGGTGCTCAAGGGGTTTCTGGCCCGGGCGGCGGGGCGTCTGGATGAGGCCGACCATCTCAGCCATCAGGCTCTGGCTTGTCTGGATGAGCGTGACCCCGGGAGCCGATTGATGGCGATGCTGACCTTGGCTGATGTCGAGCTGTGCCGTGGCCACCATGAGGCTGCCCGGCACTGGGCTCGCAGCGCTCTGGAAATGGCGCAGCGTGCCGGCAACCCGTTGCTTGAGGCTCAGGTGGTGTTCATGCGCGCCCGCTTGTTACAGGCCCGGGGGCAGGTTGGCCGGGCCCTGCAACTGCTGGAGAGACACGGCCAGGAGCTGGAGCGCATGGACTATCCCGAGGGGTTGGCAGTCCGGGCTCGCCTGCGGCTTTACCGTGGTTATCTGCTGGGGCAGCAGGGCGACATGGGCATGGCCCTGCGACTGCTCGATAGCGGCATTGAAGAGGGGCGCCGCTGCCGGGATGTCTATGTGCTGATGGGCTACTGCGTGATGGGCAGTTTGTTGGCCCAGCAGCGTGAGGTGACCCGCGCCTTCGATGTGCTGACCGAGGCCGAGCGGCTCATGCATCTGTGGGACATTCCGCCAATCTACTATCTGGGCTGGATCACGGCGATCAAGAGCGAGCTGTGGATGCACTCGGAGCGACTTGATCTGGCCGCGCACTGGCTGCCGCGTCTGCGTCAGACCTATTGTCTGGAGTCGCCAGCAGCGCCACCGCCATTCTTTCATGCGCTGGCTTCGCTGATCGAGCAGACCCATGCTGGACTGCTCTGGTATCGGGGCGAGCAGGTCGCAGCCGAAAGCCTGATGCGCCGGCTGCTTTCGCAGCTCCAGCATAGTGGGGAGAAGCTGCGGGCCCTGTCGGTTCAGTTGCATCTGCTGCGCATGCTGTTTCGTACCCAGCGCCAGGGTGAGGCCGAGCAGTTGCTGTTCAGTGCGCTGGTGCAGGCTGCAGATGATCATCTGGCCGGCCCGTTCATGCGTCTGATCGATCAGGCGCCGGCCGGGCTGGCCGAGGCTCTGCGCCGTGCACCGGCTTCAGCATTGCGTGACCAGTTGCTGGAACGTTTGCCCGGGGTCAGCGGTCCGGATGGTCGACGCATCAATGCGGCCCTGCGTGAACCGCTCAGCAGCCGTGAACTGGATGTGCTGCGCTGCATCGCTCAGGGCTATTCCAATCAGCAGATCAGCGAAGCACTGTTCATCTCTTTGCACACGGTCAAGAGCCACGCCCGGCGGATCAACCACAAGCTCGGCGTCTCGCGGCGGACCCAGGCGGTAGCTCAGGCCAAGGTGCTAGGGCTGTTGGGGTGATCGGCATTGCACTTTGCCGCTCTTGCGCTTGGGAGCGCGGCGGCGTATAAGGAGGCGCTCATTATCTTGAACACGCTGTCTGCCTCAGCGTAGGCGCCGCAGTCCTGCGGCGCATGGATGCCCGTTTTTGCGCCTGGCTGGCGCGCCCACAGGATGAGCCCTATGAGTGTTACCCCGACAATCGACGCAACCACCTGGAAACGCGCGGGCAAGCGCGAGTGGTGGGGGTTGGCGGTCCTGGTATTGCCAACCCTGCTGCTGGCGCTGGACATGACCGTCCTGCACCTGGCAGCGCCGCACCTGAGCGCCGATCTCAAGCCGACCAGTTCTCAACTGTTGTGGATTCTCGACATCTACGGCTTCATGATCGCCGGTTTCCTGATCACCATGGGGACCCTGGGGGATCGTATCGGTCGGCGTCGGTTGCTGCTGGTCGGCGCCTTTGCCTTTGGCGTTGCCTCGGTAATGGCGGCGTTCGCCAACTCGGCCAATATGCTGATTCTGACCCGCGCGCTGCTCGGCATCGCCGGTGCGACCCTGATGCCTTCGACCCTGTCGCTGATCCGCAACATGTTCCAGGTCGATAGCCAGCGCACCCTGGCTATCACTATCTGGATGACCGGCTTCATCGTTGGCAGCGCCATTGGGCCGCTGGTCGGTGGGCTGATGCTGGAGTTCTTCTGGTGGGGGTCAGTGTTCCTGCTTGGTGTGCCGGTCATGCTTCTCCTTCTTATTGCTGGGCCATTGCTGTTGCCTGAGTTTCGCGATGAGCAGGCCGGGCGGCTGGATCTGGTCAGTGCGCTGCTGTGTGTGGCGACGTTTCTGCTGGTGATCTATGGCATCAAGAGCAGTGCTCGCGACGGCCTGAGTCTGCTGGCGCTGCTGGTCAGCCTGAGCGGGCTTGGCGTGGGCTGGCTGTTTGTCCGGCGTCAGCGTCTGATTGCCCAGCCGATGTTCGATCTGGGGCTGTTTGCCAACCGGGCCTTCAGTGTCTCGGTGGTGGCCATGCTGCTAACCATTCTGGCGCTGTCTGGCGCCTGGCTGCTGATTTTCCAGTATTTGCAGGGTGTGGTTGGTCTGACGCCGCTGCAGGCCGGACTGGTGATGTTACCCTCGGCGCTGGTTCAAACCGCAGCCTCGTTACTGGTGCCGCGTATGGCGCGTTGGCTGAAACCTTCGGTACTGGTCAGTTGTGGGCTGCTGCTGGCGGTCATGGGATTCGTCGCCCTGATGCTGGTCAGCGGACGCGCAACGGTCGGCTTGCTGGTGCTGGGGACGGTCATCATGGGCGCCGGGGTAATGCCGATGATGATTCTTGGGACCGATCTGGTGATCAGTTCGGCACCGCCGGAGAAGGCTGGTACGGCCGCCGCTACCTCGGAAACTGCCGCCGAACTGGGTATGGCTCTGGGCATTGCGGTGATCGGCACAGTGGGTGCCAGCGTATACCGCCGGCAAATGACCGACAGCCTGCCAGCCGGGTTGAGCCCTGAGCAGTATGAGGTGGCCGTCGATACGTTGGGCGGTGCGCTGGGTGTGATCGAACAGTTGGCTCCGGAGGCTGCCAGTCAGGTTCTGCTCAGTGTGCAGATGGCCTTTAGCGAAGCGCTGCACGTCAATGCGTTTATCGGTGCGCTGATCATGGCCACCACGGCTGTGCTGACTGCCGTGTGCCTGCGTCAGGTGCGGCTGGGAGCTAGCAGTCACTGAATACAACCGGGCGCCCTGGGCGCCCGGTTGCTGCGGGTTCAACCTGCAAACTTGAGCCCCACCAGGCCGGCCAGGACCAGCAGCAAGCTGGCCAGGCGCAGCGGGTTGGCGCTATCGCCATAGATCAGAATCCCCAGCACAACAGTGCCGATGGCACCGATGCCGACCCAGATGGCATAGGCGGTACCGACTGGCAACACCTTCATGGCCTGAGCCAGTAGATAGAAGCTGGCGGCCATGGCAAGCAGGGTCAGAATACTGGGGAGCGGACGGGTAAAACCGGCTGAAGCCTTGAGTCCAAGAGCCCAGCCAACTTCCAGCAGGCCGGCGGTGACGAGAAAGATCCAAGCCATGTTCATGAGCAAAGTCCATGTCAGGCAGGGTCGTCCCTGAAAAGCGGAATACACACCGGGTCGTCCCGGCGGTATCGTGGTGCGAGGCCGTATCTTAGCAACCCCTCCAGGGGTGTCAAATCCGCTGCCGACTCCTCCCGGTAAGCACACTGTGCCAAAATGCTCCGGTGGCTGCGTTAGTCACGCCACTGTCTACAGGGCGGAGGTTGGAGTAATAAAGGTCGCGGGAACGATGACTGAACGCTACAAACCGAGTGTGGAGCAACTGCAAGCGCTGCGTGATGCTGATTTGTGACGCGTCCCTCCTCTCATGGTAGAAAGGGCAACATAACGAGCAAAGGCGGAGGTGAAACACTCCGAGGGCGTTACTGCTTGAGCTCATCGCAAAACCGCTGCTACCATGTGATGGCGCCCCGGCAGGCGTATGACACCCGTCTTTAAAGCTGGTAACGGCACTGCCTTGCTAAACGACCGACTGTGAATTCAATCGGTCTGTTGTAGCGGAGACGGGTGACGCTGCGTGATAGGCCGGGAGACATTCATGGTTACCCTCGCTACTCCTCCGTCCACTGTCGACGGCATCAAGCGCCTGGCAAAGGCGATCAAACGCGAATTTGGTATCACTCACCACAAAGCCCTCGAAGAGGCTGCCCGCAAGGCAGGCTTCCAGAACTTCCTGCACGCCAAACGTGCTATCGCCAAGGCGGCTCAAAGCTATGCCGCCTATGTGACTGTGTACTGGAATGACCTCAGGTCTGAGGCTCCATCCTCCGGCCGTTACACCGTAGAGGTTCACCTCAAGCTCCCCCTTTCCGAGTTGCTTGTTGATGGCCTCAAGGTTGGCGGCGTGTATTTGAGTAAATTCAAGCTTGAGGCGACAGATCACCTCGAAATGCGCACGGATGCTGGCAGCCAGGTCAGTGCGATGCAGTATCTGGATCAAGCCAGTTTTACTCTGCTCTTCATGAACTCAACCGGGCTGGTGAGAGTTTTCCGGAAGGGGAACGTTGAGGTCATGAATGGCCTGGGGCGGGTGCCCAAAGCAGATCACATGACCGGCTGGGAAGATCCACAAACCGGCGATTGGTTACTGTTGGATGAACCCTACATTTCGCCTGTGCCGGGGTTCAGGAAGGAATGGCTGCAGGAGCACGGACTGTATCAGGTGGCGCCAAGATGGCCGGGGCTCTACTACCCAGGTCAAACCGACCCATACCTGATTTCACCTAGTCAGGAGCTCCTCGTTAAGGTTCAGGCCCAGCTTGAGGGAGTTCCGGATAGCGCTTATCCCATGGGAATGCCTCAGAAAATGGCTTACGACTCTAAGTTTATTAGCCCGGCACGCATTGCCTCAGGAAAGCCACGTAGGTTTCGCACAATGCCATCAACAGGCTTCAGGAATGGAGCGGTAGCGTACGGAGGGGCACCTGGCGTTCGTTCCAAGTGGCGCCCGGCACGGGGCATGTCACTGGAAATGCACACAACTATTGGGCCCATCCTACATAAGCTCTGCAACAGTTCTACGCGTGCAGCCGGTGTAACTGCCAGGGTTTACGAGAAATTGGATCAGGTGCGATCTCGCCTTGAGGACTGGGCTTTTATGGAACATCCCGACGGCATTACGGCAGAGGTAGACGCTAAGCTCTACTACGGACCAGCAGTTGATGGGTACGCCACTCCGCAAGACACTCTCAAGGCTATTGAAACTGTCCGAGCTTTGCTTCTTAGAGGTTATGAGGAGTGCAAACCAAGGGCTCAGATGCTGGCTAAAATTGAGTCTGCTGCCGCGGACCTTCAGAAAAAGGCAAGTCATTAGGTCTTGGGTGCACCGACATGGCCTGCCTTGCTTTAAGGTAGGCCATCGTTGGTGCTCTAGGAGGCCATGCACGGAGCATCACAAGATAGTGACTTTCCGTACACGGCCAGACTGAAGACTTTTCGCCGTTAGAAGCGAATGCCCACCATGTCACCGTCGGCGTTCAGCGCTGGTTGCCCATAGGTATCAACCAGTTTTCCCTTGGAGAAGACAACGCGTGGAGGCCAAAACGAGTGTTTGCTCACGAGCGATAAGAGTTGTTCGATCGTGGTCACTTGGTCGGAGCGCTTCAGTCGGAAGAAGTACATACTGCCCCAGTCATCGCTGAAGTACTCCTTGAGGTCACTCGGATCTAGCGTCTCCGAAATCGGCCTTTCGTCAGGATATTCTTCGTCAGGTTGACTGGCATAGTTTTCAAACAGTCGATCTTGCAGAAGGTTGAAAGCATGAGGCTCCCACTTGAGAGGGGAGTCTTCATCCTCTGTGTCAGGCACTTCTGATGGGTCGAAAGCTAGCAGAAATCCTCGGCGGTATGCATCCTCAATCGGCTTGCATTGCTCCGCAGCTTCTGCGACTTGATGCCAGTTATCAAAGCCAGCGGCCTTGGCCGTGATCTCAAGGGCTTCGTGATGCGGGATATTCCTTTCTCGCTTTATGCGACGAGCACGCTGCTTAAGGCGAGAGATGGCTTCTTGCGGGATCAAGTAAATGCGTTGCATGTAGAGGCTCCTCTGTTCGCGGAGTGCCGGTGCCCACTGCCGAGATCCGCTCAGGGAATCCCAAACGCATTAAGTTAAGAAGATAATCGTCCCATTCGGGTTTGCCAAGGTGGGCAGCAGGCGTCGATCCAGCCTGCATTGATCGTATAAGATTATTCGCTACTTATTCAAGATAGCGAGTTAAGAGCTTCCGAAGGCAGTCATGCTTGAGGAAGCGTTTAGGACGAGACGATAAGGGCCACGGACAAGCATGACTTCGCCTGAACTTACTGGTGGTGCTGGATTCACCTACGAGGATGCGGTTACAGCGCAGTACCTCGTGGCCATGGTTGGTAATACAACGGCAGCCGCCCTCGGTGGGAGGGTTGTGCAGCGGGTCGCACAGCAGCAAGCTGACTTTGGCGAGCCGCTCGATGACATAATTGTCGATGCGGCCGCCTTGGCGGACGGTACCATCATGCGCTTATCGCTGCAGGTCAAGCGTTCGCTCACTATCTCGGGGGCGGAGACCAACACAGATTTCCGTGATGTTATCCAGCACAGTTGGCAAACGTTACAGAAGCCTGACTTTCGCGAGCACATAGATCGCGTTGGAGTGGTAACGGGCGCGGTGGCGGAAGAGACGTCCCGGGCTTTCGTGACCGTTTGTGAATGGGCACGTGGTTCTGATACAACCGCGTCCTTCATGCACCGGTTTGACGAGGACGGGAGTGCCTCGGTCACTCACCGTGCTGTAGTCGCGGCGGTGCGGATGATTGCTCTGAACACAGGCACACCTCTGTCAGATGATCAGTTGCATCGCCTTTTTGCGCATTTAGTACTTATCCGATTTGACTTCCTTCACGTTGGATCGACGCACGAAGCGGAGGCAATTGCCAGCCTGCAGCGTGCGCTCGCGCCTGGGCAAGTGGCGCGTGCAAATGATTTGTGGGACCTGCTGCGCCAGATTGCTCGCGATGGCGCAGGTAGTAGCGCCGTGCATACCCGTGCATCGCTGGTGCGCGCATTGGCAGGCTGGCGTTTCACAGGCGCCCCCGCGTTTGTCGGCGACATGCAGGTTTTGCGTGAGAGTACGCGTCACTGGCTTGATCAACAGGCCAACGACATCGGAGGGACGCACCTGACTCGTCAGGTGCTACGCGACCAGCTCCATGATCAGATTGCGGCCCACCGCCTGACGCTGATCAAGGGTCTCCCGGGCACCGGAAAGACAGTTCTGTTACGCGATCTTGTGCATGAGCTGGCCGCCGAGGGAACCACCTTGTTCCTCACTGCTAATCGGCTTTCTAGCCGCAGCTGGCCGGAGCATGCTCGCGCGATAGGCTTAACGACAACTTCGATTGAGCCGCTGCTCATAGAGGTTGCGGCCACCGGCCATGCCCTGCTGCTCATCGATGGTCTGGACCGTATTGCGCCGGAACAGCGGTCTGTTGTGACCGACTTGTTTGGCCAGCTTCTGACGAATCCAACGCTTTCTAATTGGCGCGTTGTCGCTACTGCGCGCGATGCCGGTATCGAGCCTTTGCGCAACTGGGTTCCTCCTGCGCTGCTCGCAAGTAGTGGTGTGGGCTATGTCGATGTGGAGAACCTGACGGACGAAGAGGCTAGCTCTCTAGTGGATTCGCTACCGGCGTTGCAGCCCCTCCTCATTGGCGGAAACGAGCGTGTACGCACACTGGCACGCCGCCCGTTCTTTGCGGCTGTGTTGGCTCGAGGATTCTCGCAGGCGGCCTATCCATCAGGATTCGCTCCTCAGTCGGAGGTAGATCTCGTAGATGCTTGGTGGACTCGGGGTGGCTACGACGCACATGCGCCCCAGGCGCTAGCGAGGCAGCGGGGCCTTATTGAGCTGGCACAGCGCAGCGCGCCGGATTTGGGGCGCAATATCCGCATACGTGACCTTTCATCTGCGACGCAAGAGGTACTTCCGGCCCTAGAGGAGGACGGCCTAGTGCAGCAGGTGCGCAAGGGGCATACAGCGCAGTTCAGTCACGACATATTCTTCGAATGGTCGTTTCTCCACCTGTTGCTGGATCAGGGGGATGACTGGATCGTGACCCTGAGCGCGGCTGGTGAACCGCCTGCATTGGCGCGGGTGGTAGAACTGCTGTCGCAGGCGACTTATCTGATCCCTGACCAGTGGCCGCGCGAACTCCGCGCGCTTGAGCAGGCTCAGGTGAGGCCGCAGTGGTTGCGTGCTTGGCTCGTATCGCCTGTGTTCAGCCCACGCTTCGCCGAGCACGTCGACATGTTTGCTGCGGCATTGGCAGCCAACACCCATCAGCTCTTCGGGAAACTCTTGGTATGGATGCAGGCCGAGAAGACAACGCCTAATCCTATGGTGTTGTCCGGAGTAATTGGGGGTGATCTTGATGCTGCCGCACGCATTCGTATTGCGGATTCGCTAGGGTGGCCATCAGACTTCGCGGCATGGCGTCGCTTGCTGATGTGGGTCATCCAAGAGGTCGACTCGATCCCGGATGCATACTTGAGCGACCTCGTCACACTGTTCGAAACTTGGCAGATCGCTTACGCGGATTATCCCAACGCAGTGTCGCAGCGCATCGTCACGCAGTGCGCAGCCTGGTTGAATGCGATTGAGGATGAGGCGGTGGAGCGCCGGGGCAGGCACAGCAAGCCGACGAGCAATTCTGGGCCGCGCGCGCCCCGAGAACTACAGACTGAACTGCGAGCGTTGATCCTACGCGCGGCACGGGCCTACCCGGATGTGGTGGCCGATTATCTTACTCGGGTTGAAACAGTTGAACGCTGGTCTGGCAGTGCGTTCCGCGAGCTCATGACCTATGCGCCGGTGTTGGCAGAAACACACCCTGCACAACTAGCGCGAGTTGCCCGACGGTGGTTTTTGGAGGAGCTGCCCGAGGACTCGATGGCAAGGTGGCGCCGCGAAGCGATCCAGCAGAGCCGCCGGCGTAAAGAAATCGAGGCGATTCCACCAGAGAAACGGACTCGATTCGACGAGCTAGAGATTTCGAGCCCCTTCTTAGGGCACTCGTTCTCCGATCACGACTGGGATCGGTTATCGATCGGCGCTGATCATCAGGGCTACTTCCCTGCCTCGCCTCTGCGCGAACCGTTCCACTCGCTGCTGATGCGCGATCCAGAAGTGGCGCTCGCCCTAATCCGCGATCTGGTGAACCACGCCACCGCAGCATGGAATCAGTTGCATAGGCACTGGCACCGCAGTAATACGCCGTTACCGCTCGTTCTGGAGTTTCCGTGGGGAAGGCATGAGTTCTGGGGAAATGACCGGCACTACGTTTGGTTCCGTGGCCATGGTGGGCCGCAGGTTGTGGAATGTGCGCTTATGGCGCTGGAGCGTTGGGCCATCGCTCAGCTAGATGCCGGTCGCCCGCTGGATGATGTGTTGCAACATATCCTGAATGGGCACAACAGTATTGGCGTTCTGGGTATTGCCGTGCACCTCGCTCTGCGAGCCAAGGAAGCTTCGTCTACTACGTTGGCGCTGATACGCAGCCTCCGGCTTTGTCGGCTCGACTTGCAGCGCAAGGTCCAAGAGCACCAATTGCAGAGTGCCGGACTGATCGGCTTTGAGGAGGGAAGCATTGATGCAACGCACCGACAAGCTGTTGCAGACAACATGCAGATGTCATCGCGCGCTTTGGAGCTGCGTGACTTGGTGCCGCTCTTCGTTCTTGGTGGTGATGCGACGCTGCGGGATGCATGTCGTAAGGCACTAGATGATTTTCCGAATAGGCTGGAGTTCGCTTCTCAGGAAGAGGCGCAGGATCCCGAGCACGTGGCTGAGCTTCGGCGTACGGCCGAACTTTGGTCTGAGCTGGGCCATATCGAGAACTACAGAGCTGAGCCGATCCCTGGCCGCAGCGACGCGGTCCAGATTTCGATGAGCAGTCCCCGGCATGAAGCTCCTGAAGTGCAAGAGGCTCTGCAGCGCCATGCGCAGGTGGGGCGCGAGACGGAGTTGTGGCTGTGGGTGGAGAAGTGCTTCAGCTCGCGTAAATGGGCGCCAGGATTCACGGCGGACGAGGCGGTCGAGCGTGCAGTGGAACTGGCTGAAGCAGCTGCTGCAGGACTGTCAATTTCGCTGATGCCAGGCAGCGGGCTCACCGAAGACGCAATCGCAGGAACGGCTGCAGCCGTAATCTGCTTTTCCGATGCGGGCGAGCATAGGGCTTGGGCTGACTCCACGATAGAGAGTTTCTGCCTCATGCGTGAGAAGGAGGCGGACGACATATTTGCCAGATCCGTGATTCCTTGGCACCCGAAGATCTTTGTGGTGCGTGCATTGGCCGCGCGCATTAAGTCGGGGAGCGAATATCCTGGTGACCGCGAGGAGCTCTATCGTCTCATCACCCATCCCCTCGACTCGATCTCCTTAGTTGCGCTCGAAGAAGTCGCCAGTTGCTGGGAGTGCGATGCACGCTTTGCTTGGTGCGGTCTGAACCTCGGGCTGCGGTTGGCACAACTCGTAAGGAAGCGAGACATGTACCGACTCGACACCGATGCGAGTCGGCAAATGGAAACAGATCGCCGAGTCATTGCATTAGCGGCTGCGCTCGATGAGTACAGGGGGCAAGGGCCATTGCCTGTTTGGGTGCGCCCCCTGCCTTCTTGGCAGCAGATCGCCTCGGATGCCGAGAGTTCGTCTGTTTTTGATGAGGACGAAGAAGACGGTTGGGCAAGCACCGATGATCTTTGGGATAGCCAATACGCCGCAAATGTCCTAAAGAACGTTCCGGTGGGGGCTGTCATGGCGAGCTCGTATCGAGCGCATTATGTAGATGCCCTTGAGACGTTCGTCAGCTGGACGCTAGACACGATCAACCCTGCATGGCGAACCGAGCGACGTAGGGGGCGCGAGCGTGGCGACGGAAACCTCTATGAGTGGAAGGATCAGTTGGGTCGGGCGCTGGCAAGCGTTGTACCCCATCTTCCTGGCGATGAGACCTTGCGCAGGCTGCTACGGCCGATCCTTGAGCAGCCCGATGAGATCGCAATGCGGCTACTCGCCCCGTTCACTGTATCGCTGGTTTGCAGTGAGGTTCTTGATGCGCTGGAGATCCGGGATGACACGTTACATTTGCTTCAGGTCGTGCTCGAGCGAACGCTAGAGAGCGATGACCTGCGCCGCTCGCGGTATAACGATGGGCGCATCGGTGGGTTCGACCTGCCGAATCTGATCAAGTCACTACTCTTCGTGATTGTGGAACACGCCTCTGGGGCTGCTCGCTTTGCCAACGGCAATTGGGACGACGTTTCCCGTGTTATGCCACTGATCGACCGCATGGTGCGTGGGGCTGGCTGGAACCCCTACGTCATGCGCCAGTTCATTACGTTATGTGAGCGTTCTGGTGCTACCTACCCGGTCGACACATTCGCTGACCAAGTGCTGGAGCAGATCGATGATGGCCGCTTGCCCTCGGGCTGGAAGGGTAGCTCGATACCAGCCGCGATTGCTGCTCTTGTACAGGCGCATGCTGATCGCTTGCATCCGCTGCCTATCCCTCTGGCCCGTAAGCTGCTTCAAGTGCTTGATGCGCTGGTCGACCTTGGCGATCGCCGCAGCGCAGCTTTGCAGCAAAGCGAGTCATTTCGCGGTGTGTGTCTCGCTGAGGCAGTTTGAGTCGATCTATGCGAGGACGGCGTGAACCATACTGCGATGTAGGGATGCCAACCTATGCACAGGTCACTGGAGCACATCGAATGACGGCATGCCGTGCCTTCCTTGACACTGAGTTCACCTGCTTGAACTGTCATGCCTGCAAATTGATCAGCCTCGCCTGCGGCTCGATCCGGTGGCGATCATCGCTGATGCGCCTGATTGGGATTGGCCGTTGTTGGTATGGCTGGCAGACCTTGGCGGGTTACCAGTAGGAGTAGACGATGGCGACAGGGCGTTTGCGGGATATCGCTAATTCGTGATCCCCAAATAAGGCGTGCAGCATTCAGCAAGAAGTATGAGAGGCAGAATTGGTTGCCAAAACGGTCAATCAAGCTTCTTGCTGAAGCGCACAGCCCCCTGTCGAAAGACTGAATCAGGGAAACAGCCAATCGAGAGAGACGGTTAGGGATCCTATGATGGCCGCCTGTTACGCGTTACCATGCAGCCCTCAGACCCCTAGAAAGCGAAACCCCAGGAGAGTCTATGACTGTCCTGGGGCTCTAGATCTAGTACTGAGGGCGCTTGGATCACCAGAGGGGCCACATCAGCTGCTAGTTAAGAAGGAATATACACCAGCATGGCAGAGTGTCAACAGCCGTTTCAGTACTCCAAAGCTCATGCTGATGCCTTAGAGGTTTTGCTCTCCTCCAAAAGGTTCGCTACCTACCTCAAAGCAGCAGGCTTCAAGGTTGACTACGCATTCGAGCTCTACCTCTACAACGCTAGGCTTGCCAAGGCGTTTCTTTTTCCGCTCCATGTCGTAGAAATCGCGCTGAGAAATGCGATTGATGAAGTCCTGAGCGCAAGGTATTCACTCGATTGGCACCACGATGCGACATTGCGTGCCATCCTAACCCATGAGAGCTTAGCTTCACTGACTAAGGCAGAGAGCCGCGCATCAATAAGAGGGGCAGCAGCCAAAAAGGATGACGTCATCTCCTGTCTCACATTCGATTTTTGGTCGAATCTATTTCGACATGAGTACGACCGTCCGCTCTGGCAAACGAGCATGAGTCAGCTTCTGCCGAACTCTGTCGGCATGACACGAGCTCAGCTCCAGTCCCTCGTGGTGGGTATCAACCGCTTTAGGAATCGGATCGCACATCATGAGCCGATTTTTGCCCTCAACGTATCGAACCAGTACCGGGAGATATTGAACGTTGTTGAGTATCGCTCAGCCGCGGCATCAGATTGGCTTAAAAGCCATGCCACGGTTAACAAGGTTATGCGTACAAGGCCTACGTCAGGGATTGGACAAGGGCCTGCGTTATCAACGATATGTGATGGCGATTTCATCTGTGTAGAGAAAGGGGTAGCACTCGCACAGATGGCTGGCAAAAAGCCAAAATTCATAGTCTGTACGGATAACACCGCACCTGTTGGAGTCCTGGATTTCTCCGACGTAGGCAAGTATCTGCTAAAAAATGTGGATGAAACCGGACTTCTAGATCTCAATGAGCACACACTAGAAAACGTGCTCAGAGATGCAAACGGCCTCAATGCATTCTTAGGGGTAGACCAGATGCAGGGGGTTAATGCGTTGAGTACCCTGTTCAAAGGCCATACGCGCTTTGCTTTGGTGACGGATCAATCGCGGGCCATTCATGGGGTAGTTGCCAAAGCTCATCGTAGGTACTAAAAGGGAGCCTAGAGATGGATGCGTTTCCTCGTGATAGGGGACAGTGCTCGTCAATGCCGGATAGCTATTACGAGCTGCCCGCCCATCTCCTACCTCGCTGGATAGCGCTCCTGCTGAGGCAGTGAAGCAGGCGATTGGTCTTGATAACACCCTAATGCCATCAATGTGATGGGTCTGCGTGCAGCGATATTGATGGCGGTGCGGGACTGTGCGGTTTTAAGCAGTCCCTAGAAAATAGCGAGCGTTGACGTGAATCTTTTCGAGCCCGTTGTGCCGGCGGCCCGGCATCACCCGAGTTTCAAGAATCTTTTGCGCATGGGCAATGGGTTCACGCTGGACGTGTTGAGCGATTGGGCGCAGGGGTTTGTTGATCGTGATGGCAAGTTCGTCACCGAGTTCCAGATGACGTTCAACTCCAGCTTCTGGGAGCTGTACCTGTATGCAGTGCTCAAGAAGTACGATATGCCCGTGGACTTCACCAAGGTGCGCCCGGATTTCTGCCTGCCAAGCAAGGGGTTCAACATTGAGGCCACGGTCGCGTCGAATGCACAAGGTTCTGCGCCGGAGCATTCGCGCTTGGAAAAAGCTCCACCGACTGATCTCAATGCGTTCAATTTCCAGTCCATCATCCGCCTGTCGAACAGCCTGGCTGCAAAGCACCGAAAGTATTTGGAGTCCTATGCGCAGCTTGATCATGTGCAGGATCGTCCCTATGTGGTCGCCGTCACCAACTTTGACCAACCTTTCAGCTTCATTGCCTGCCAGCGTCCGATTGAGGCTGTACTGCATGGCTACTACGTTGATGAAGAGCGCTACATCGCGAGCGGTGGCCGCGAGGGGAGACTGGAGGGCGAGGCACTGCTGAAGGTCTTCAAGGACAATGGCAGTCCGATAGAGCTCGGCTTGTTCGCGACGCCGGCATATCGCGAGATCAGTGCGGTGATCTTCAGTAACTGCGCGAATATGGGGAAGGTGCGGGCGTTGTCATCCGATCCGAGCCCAGGCGTAATTTTCACCGCGCTGCGTCTAAACCCTGCGTCAGACCAGCCGCATATCATTCGAGCACCGAAACGGTGTTACGAAGAGAGTCTCCTCGACGGACTGCGGGTCTACCACAATCCCTATGCAACGCATCCGCTAGACTCTGCACTGTTTCGACACCCCAGTGTGTTCCAGTCGTTCTATGATAACGACGATTGGGTCTACGAACAGCGGGAGGGGCAATTGCTGTTTCGCAGCGTTCTGACGGCAATCCAGGGTAAGCCTTTATAGCGAGGGCGAGAACGCTCGCGCGGTGTATCTCTGCTTTAGATTTTCTTCGGTTGGCGATGTTGTCAATCTATTCACGTTTACATCGGAGCGTTCTCGCGAAGTGTTGGGTATTTGGCGCCGAACATCTTTTCTTCTAGCCATTCGGTCAGAAATGCTGGTTCCGGGTCCTCACTGTAAAATTGGATATAAGGGTGTTCTACCTCCTCGATTTTCCGGATGATCTCGCTGAATCGCTGTGCGGCCTGCTCGTAATACTGGCGAATGAGCTGGGTTCGCTCCTTGAGAAAGTAGAGCAGTCCTATGTGGACTACGTAATGCTGTGTGGCCGGCTTGATGGGGCGGCCCCATCAAGGTCGCCGGTGATAGGGGTCAGATTGAAACTCGCAGACGTTTGGCGCGCTCTTTGAAAGCACGTTCGCCGCCTTCTAGGATTTCGCAGACGTGCTGCCTAATGAGCGGGTTTTCGAGGCTACCGCTCACGTAGGTAATGAGCGGTAACTTGCCAGGTCTATGCGACCCGCACTTAGCCACGATCACTTGATCCGCGTCAGTGTTAACCACCAGGTTGGCGTTGTGCGTCACGATGATGATCTGACGCCGTTTTTTAGCATCACGGAAGCGATGTACCAGCTCTTGGAAGATCGATTGAGGGTCCAGGTTTTCCTCGGGCTGGTCGATGATCAGCGGACGGTCGTCTTCCGCATCAATGGCCAGGTACAGCAGTAGCAACACGATGCCGCGCGTGCCAGGAGACAACTGCTCAATATCGACGCCGTCGTACTGCAAGCCATATCCGACAGTGATGTGATCGGTGCTGTAAAGCCAGTCTGAAATTTCGCGCGCCCAGGCGCGGAAATCAGCATTCTCAGGCATGTGAGTTCTGAGCGCCGATTCATTGGCTTTCACGAAGTCTAGTAAGGCTGTGGCAGCTTGGGTGGCGTCACCTGTCGCCCAGGCTGACAGCAGTCCGGCTTGTGCGGATCGAAACAATTCGCCGCGGCCTTTGAAGGGGCCGTTGGTACGTAAGTCCAGAAGGCTTTCACCTTTGGCAGCCCATCCGGCTAGGTCGACGACTCGACGTACCGAGAATGACAGCTTTGACAAGGAGCCGGCGGCCCCATCAATGCGAGACTTGATGGGGCCATAGAGATCTACTAGTTCCTTTTCTTCCTCAATGATGGCCTCGAAGATAGCTGCATATGCCGTCCGACGTGCGTCGGCCAGTGCCCGTATACGCTCGTCGGCTCCTTGGGCCCGCTCAATCTGCTGGAGCACTTTGTTTAGTGCAGCCTCTGCCCTGGTGATCTTGTCCGAAAGTGTTGTGAAGCGCTTGGCGTTCTGCGTATCGACGCCCACCAGTGTACGTAAGCGTGCCAGCTCACGTTCCAGCAAGGATAGAGACTGATTGGCAAGACTCGAGTCTGGGGATATTAGTGCGACTGTTGGATCAGGGTTCGCCTGAACCACCGGATCTGTTTTCGCGGGCCCCTGAAGCTCAGCAATCAAACAGCTCGCCTGCTTGATGTGCTCCATCAGAAGCGAGTCGACTGGACCGACATAGTCGAGTTTGAAGGCATCCCAGTCAGTGGTGCTTAAACCGGCGTTCTGGCGATCATTCTTAAGATCGGCGAGGAGTGCCGGCGCTTGCCTGGAGCGGAAATCATGTACGTCGTTTTGCAGGTTGAGCAGGGCTTGATGCTTTCGTACAGCTTGATCCACCTGCTGCCGTTTCTCATCGACCGCCAGGGAGATCTGTTCATGATGTCTGGCTCGCTCTTCATTGCCCTTGGGGATCAAAGCGTCGCGATCAGTTTTGTCTTTATCAATGGCGCGTTTCTTCTCGTCGCGATCTTTCTCCAGTGTTTTGAGACCGTCCTTCCTAACACGCTCATCGGTGAGGTCGGCGGATGCCCTGGTCAGCGTCTGCTGCTGACGTTCCCGCATTTGACGTGAGGGATCCAGGCGAATATTCAGCAGTTCCGTAAATGAGTCGGCACCCTGGCGACCGGTGAGCGGGTGCGCATTGAAGATTACTCGTTCGATCTCCGCAACCAGGGCGTCATCCAAGCCTTCCGCCGAACAGAGCTGATCAACAAACTGTTGCGACAGATACTGAACGTACGGGCTGGCTAAATAGTCTTCCATATCAGTTTGGGTGAGCTGATTTCCCGTCTTTTCTCCGGATGCCCAGTGCAGCTCGGCTTCACTCTCACCGAGATGCTGTTTCGCACGGTGGATGAAAGATCGCTCGTTCATATGGGGGGAAAGTGCGAGGCCGCCGGCCGCAATCAAATCTGCCAGTGCGGTCTTGCCGGACCCCCGTGCACCGATCACGGCAACTAGGCCGGCATTCAATGCTACGGGGCCATTCGCGATCCACGGCGCATTTGTGACGGATACTGACTTGATTGCGTGGCTATCCAATGCGCCGCGGGGAGGCTCGACACCAACAAAAACCCGCTCTTCAGGTTCGATGCAGATCTGGCGCAGCGAATCAAATGTCAGGTCGCCCTTGATCCAGCATCGGCGGTCACCATCCGGTTGGCCTACCTTGGCAGCAGAGTGCGCATCCGAACCATGTAGGCACGGTTTACAGCCGTTGTACTGACTTTCGAGTTCTTCGATCGAGGCTGACTCTTTGCCGAGCCAGAACCGGATTTGCTTTGGATTCGCGCTGAAGACGATATGCGCGAGACCTTCGATATTCTTGCGCTGTGCGGCAAATGAGGCCGTCGCGTCGCGTAGTCCTGATGAGCCATCCTTTTCTCCGCCCGCGACTGCGATAAGGGTGTTCTTTTTGACCCATTCGTTCTTCGACAACGCCTGTTTAAGTTGATCGAAAGTTACCTTGAATTGGTTAGCGCCTTCGGATCGCGCTGCATCGTCATCTGTCAGCTGTGCCTTGTGAGTGCGGCCTAGGCGTATGAGATCGTCGCGATGGCACCGGTAGGTTTCCCCCAGGTGAGGAAACTCGAACTCCAGCAGGAAGCGCTTAATGCGCTCAACATGATCCGAATCATGCGGTGAGAACAGCAGGTGGATATTGACTGCGGATGCCTTCGCCGTCTCGATACCCAATCGGAGTTCTACGTTGGGAAATATCAGGCCAACACCCGGCAGCCGGCCCTGTCTTTTAAGGTCAACGACCTGCTCGTAGCGTTCGATACCAAAGTAGTCGGTGATGCCCAGGGCGCGAATGGGCGGGCTTGAGGCTTCAATGGCGCTGAGAAAAGCCTCCCAAGGATCTGGCCCTGTGTATTGGTCGTTCAGCGCAGTACCGGGGGTATGGATATGCGGGTCCCAGCGATGCCATAGAGAGCCTAAATCGCTTTGGACAACAAATTCGTCAGACATGAGTTACCCTTCGTGGCTCTACTATGCCCTGCAATCTATAGGATGCCGACCGGTTCGACTAGCGGCGCCGTTAATAGCGAATGAGGTCGACTCGGCTTCGTTGCGGCTGACGAACACCCCAGCATCCATTTCGCGTTCGATCATGGTTGTCCATGTTTTTGCTGCGGCTGGGTGTTGAACGTCTTAGTCTGCAAGGGCCATCCTTTACGTCTGACCTGCACTTGCCACTGGGATGGATCACCCTTGCGAAGGGTCGCCATTTCTAATCTCAGTGTGACAAAATTGTGCCAAATATCATAAAGGAATACCTATGGACGCCGCAAAGACAGCGCTAATCCGCGAAACCTTCCCGGTCGGCCCGTTGCAGTGCAACTGCACGATCATTGGCGATCCGCTGACCAAAAAAGCCATCGTTGTCGATCCCGGCGGGGATCATCAGTTCATTCTCAAGCGTCTGGACGAGCTGGGCCTGAAAGTGGTCAGCATTATTCATACCCATGCTCATCTGGATCACTTTCTGGCCTCCGGGGAAATGAAGAAAGCTACCGGCGCTACCCTGCATCTGCACGAGGGGGACAAGTTTCTCTGGGATAACCTGGAAATGCAGTGCCGGATGTTTGGGGTGCCCTATACGCCGGTGCCGGCGCCCGACCAATGGCTGCGCGATGACGAAGAGCTGGCCTGTGGTTGTGGGGTGGCGATGCATACTCCGGGGCATACCCCCGGCTCAATGAGCTTCTGGTTCCCCCAGGCCAAACTGCTGATTGCCGGCGACACCCTGTTTCGTCGTGGGATCGGCCGCACCGATCTGTGGGGTGGCGACTATGGGCAGATCGAAAAATCGATTCGCCAGCGTTTGTATACGCTGGACGAAGAGGCCGTGGTGGTGACTGGTCACGGGCCAGATACCCGAATAGGTGACGAGATTCGCGAAAACCCCTTCATACAAGGGTGAGCTGGGAAATTTTTTCCTATTCTGTGGTCTCAGCCTCTGACCCGCTCGCCCTGGAATGCTAATCTGTGGCTCGGATATGAACGACCCTATGCAAGGAAACCAAAAATGAAAACTCAAGCTTTGTTTGCTGTTGGCCTGAGTGCCGTGCTGCTGACCGGCTGCGCTACCCAGGATGCCTACACTGGCGAACAGAAGACCAGCCGTTCTGCACTGTATGGTCTGGGCGGTGCTGCTGCCGGAGCGGTTGTCGGTGCTGCTACTTCAAGTCGCAGTGACCGGACCAAGGGCGCGCTGATCGGCGCAACCGTTGGTGGCGCAGCGGGTGCCGGTTACGGTTATTACGTTGATCAGCAGGAAGCTCGTCTGCGTCAGGAACTGACTGGCACCGGGGTGCAGGTGATCCGTAATGGCGACAACCTGCAACTGATCATGCCTGGCAACATCACCTTTGCCAGCAATAGCTCGGACATCTCCAGCAGCTTCTATCCGACCCTGAACTCGCTGGTCAAAGTGTTCAAGGAGTTCGACAAGAACGGTGTCGCTATCGTCGGTCACACCGACAGCACCGGTTCCATGGAGCTGAACATGCGTCTGTCGCAGGACCGTGCCAACAGCGTGGCTTCCTATCTGACTGGCCAGGGTGTGCCGGGCAGCCGGATCAGTAGCCGTGGCGTTGGTCCGACTCAGCCGATCGCCAGCAATGACACTACTACCGGACGTGCTCAGAACCGTCGGGTGGAGATCAATCTGTTTCCGCTGTGATTTGATGTCGGGCGGCGGGAGCATCAGCTCCCGCCGCCTGCTAACGTGTAATTTCTACCGCTTTATCCGCGCTCTGCCAGCGACGGATACTCACTATGCAACTGCACCAGCAGTGCATCCTTTTCTTCCCACAGACCGTTGACCCATTGCTGGAAACGCTCGCGAAATGCCGCATCGTTCTGGTAGTCCTGGCCGAGGAATTCGCCGGGAATCGGGCGGATCTGGCAGCGCATCACCACCTGGCGGATACGTCCGCAAAGCAGATCCCAGAAGCTCGGGCTGCCGTCCGGGTAGTGGATGGTGATATCGACCAGTGAGCGCAACTTGTTGCCCATGGCGTCGAGCACGAACGCCACGCCGCCGGACTTGGGTTTGAGCAGGTGATGGTAGGGTGATTGCTGCTCGGCATGCTTGGCCGGGGTTAGGCGGGTGCCCTCCAGGAAGTTGAAAACCGCCACTGGGGTGTTCTTGAATTTGGCGCAGGCCTTGCGGGTGGTCTCCAGGTCCTGTCCGGCCTTTTCCGGGTGTTTGGCCAGGTAGGTCTTGGAGTAGCGTTTCATGAACGGGAAATCCAGCGCCCACCAGCACAGACCAATGACCGGCACCCAGATCAGTTCCTGCTTGAGGAAGAACTTGAGCATTGGCATACGCCGATTGAGGGTGTGCTGCAGAGCCAGAATGTCGACCCAGCTCCGGTGGTTGCTAGTGACCAGATACCAGCCTTCGTACTTGAGTTGTTCGTGCCCCTGGATGTCCCACTGGGTCTGACCGCTCAGGCGCATCCAGGCGCTATTGCAGCATATCCAGGACTCGGCGATACGAATCATGACCCGCGTGCACAGCACCTGCAGGGGCTTGATGGGCAGCAGTTTGAGCAGGGCGCAGGGCACCAGCAGGGAGAAGTGAATCAGGGTGTTGAGCACCAGCAGCAGGGCGGCCAGCACCCCGCGTACCGGTGCAGGTAAAAAACTCAGCATCGATGACGATCCATAGGGGTGGCCGTGAGGCCACCGTTTCAGTTGTTTTTGTCGGCCTGGATTGCCGTCAGGGCAATGGTATAGACGATATCGTCCACCAGCGCCCCGCGCGACAGGTCGTTGACCGGTTTGCGCAGGCCCTGCAGCATCGGGCCGACGCTGACTACGTTGGCGCTGCGTTGCACCGCCTTGTAGGTGGTGTTGCCAGTGTTCAGATCCGGGAACACGAATACAGTGGCCTGGCCGGCCACCGGGCTGTCCGGAGCCTTTTGCCGACCGACACTGGCAATGGCGGCGGCATCATACTGAAGTGGGCCATCGATCAAAAGTCCCGGTTCGCGCTCACGGGCCAGGCGGGTGGCCTCACGCACTTTCTCCACATCAACCCCGGTACCGGAGCTGCCGGTCGAGTAGCTGATCATCGCTACCCGTGCAGGAATGCCGAAGGATTCTGCCGAGCGGGCGCTCTGAATGGCGATCTCGGCCAGTTCCTCGGCATTGGGGTCGGGGTTGACCGCACAGTCACCATAGACCAGCACCTGTTCGGGCAGCAGCATGAAGAAGATCGACGACACCAGGTTATAACCGGGCGCGGTCTTGATCAGTTGGAAGGCCGGGCGGATGGTGTTGGCGGTGGTATGGATGGCGCCGGAAACCAGGCCATCGACTTCGTCCAGAGCCAGCATCATGGTGCCCAGTACCACATTGTCTTCCAGTTGCTGCAGGGCCATTGGTGCGTTCAGGCCGCGCCCTTTGCGCAGCTCGACCATCGGCTCGACGTAGCGTTCGCGCACGCTGTCCGGGTCAATGATCTGCAGACCCTCGGGCAGGGTGATGTGCTGGGCCTTGGCCACCGCCTCGACCGATTCGGGTTTGGCCAGCAGAATGCACTGGGCGATGCCGCGACGCTGACAGATAGCCGCAGCCTGGACCGTGCGTGGCTCGTCGCCTTCGGGTAGCACGATACGCTTGGCCGCCTGCTGCGCCCGGCGCACCAGTTCATAACGGAACGCAGGAGGTGACAGGCGCAGTTCCCGCGGGCTGCCACAGCGGCGTTGCAGCCAGGCCTGGTCAATGTGCGAAGCCACGTAGTCGGTGACTTTCCCGGCCCGTTCCTGATCGTCGATCGGTATTTCCCGGTTCATCCGGTCCAGTTGGGTGGCGGTATCGAAACTGTTGCTGGCCACGCTCAGCACCGGCAAGCCGCTGCCCAGCGCTGGTCGGCAGAATTCGACCACGCCCTGATCCGGAATGATGCCGCCGGTCAGCAGCAGGCCGGCCAGCGGGGTGCCGGCCAATGAGGCCAGGCCGCTGGCAATGATGATGTCATCGCGGTCGCCGGGGGTGACGATCAGCGTGCCGGGTTTGAGCCGGTTGAGGATGTTGGGGACGGTGCGCGCACACAGGGCGATTTCCATGACCCGGCGGCTATCAATGTCGCCTTCATGCAGCACTCGGGCACCGAGCAGTTCGGCAATATCCGAGGTGCGGGGTGCGTTCAGTTCGTCCTGCCAGGGAATACAGCCGATCAGCCGGAAGTCATCGGTGTCCAGGACCTTGGACTCCTGCTTCAGGGCCAGGGCGAACTCCTTGAGAGTGCGCTTGAGTTCGCCTCGGTCGGCAGGTTCGGTGTCGCCGGATGCCAGGTCGCGGACCTTGTTGACGATCACCCCGAGCACCTTGGGGTTGCGCGGGCCGCCAAAGGTTTGGGCGTGAATCTCGATGCGGTCGGCCAGGCTGGCCATGTCGTCGCCGTCCGGGGCGCTGACCAGAATGATTTCGGCGTCCAGGCTGCGTGCCAGGTGGACGTTGATCCGTGCGGCGTAGCTGGCCTGCCTGGTTGGCACCATGCCTTCGATCACCACCACGTCGGCGCCCTCGGCGGCCTGTCTGTAACGGCTGACGATGTCTTCCAGCACTTCGTCGAGTTCGCCGTTGGCCAGCCGGTGCTCGACTTCAGGCAGCGGTAGCGGAGTTGGTGGTTGCAGGCCCAGGGTGCGGCTGATCAGTTCGCTTGAGCGCTCGGGGCCTGCGTCACCGGGATGGGGCTGGGCGATCGGCTTGAGAAAGTGAACCTTGAGGCCGGTGCGCTCCAGCGCCCGTATCAAGCCCAGGCTGATGGAGGTAAGGCCGACACCGAAGCCGGTCGGGGCAATGAAAAAGGTATGCATGTGTCAGTCCTTGGCACGCGAGTGATCGAGCAGCGCCAGGCTTTCTTCGGCAATCTGGCGCTCTTCGTCGGTAGGGATCACCAGGATCTGCGGCGACCCCGGTGCGTGAATCTTGCCGGCCAGGCCGCGGGGCAGGCTGCTGTTGGCATCCGGGTCCAGGCTCAGGCCGAGAATGCCCAGATGATTGAGGGTCAGGGCGCGGATCAGGGGCGAGTTTTCGCCGATGCCGCCGGTAAAGACCAGTCCGTCAAGATGTGGCAGAGCCACGGCCAGGCCAGCCAGCGAGCGGGCCAAGCGGTAACAGAACACCTCGATGGCCAGTTTTGCGCCGCTGTGGCCGTTGGCTCGGGCCTGTTCCAGTTGACGCATGTCGTTGGACAGACCAGAGAGCCCCAATAGTCCGCTTTCGCGGTTGAGCAGCCGCTCGATCCGTGGCAGATCCCAGCCCAGGGTGCGAGCCAGGTGGGCGTGTAGATTGGGGTCAACATCACCGCTGCGGGTGCCCATTACCAGGCCTTCCAGCGGGGTCAGCCCCATGCTGGTATCCAGGCTCTTGCCATTGAATACCGCACAACTCGAGCAGCCGTTGCCCAGGTGGGCGCTGAGCCAGGCGCCCTGGCCCGGGCGCTGGCCAGTCAGGCGGCTGGCCTGATTGGTGACGTACTGGTGGCTGGTGCCATGGAAACCATAGCGACGCACCCCATGTACGGCATACAGATCATCCGGCAGGGCGTAGCGGTAGGCGTGTGGCGGCATGCTCTGGTGAAAGGCAGTGTCGAAAATGGCTACCTGAGGTATGTCCTGAAACACTTCGCAGGCAGCGCGGATACCGACCAGGTTGGCCGGGTTGTGCAGTGGCGCCAGCGGGGCATTGGCTTCGATAGCAGCCATGACCTGCTCATCGATCAGGCTGGCGCCGGTGAAGTGCTCGCCGCCATGTACCACCCGATGGCCTACTGCGCTGATCGGTTGTCCGGCAAACCGGCCGATCACCGGCAGCAGGCTGGCCAGAGCGCTTTGGTGATCCTGGCCGCTGAGGGCTTCGGTATGCTTTTCATTGCCGGCCTGCCAGCTCAGGTTGGCGCCGGGAGTGTCCAGTTGTTCGGCCAGACCGCTCAGCAGCGGTTGGCTGTCGCCTTCCTTGCGCAGGGCGAATTTGATCGAGGAACTGCCACAGTTGATGACCAGTACCAAACGTGTCGTCATGCTGATTCCATTGTCGTTGACCGTGCGGGCTATCTTCCGGCGCGGTCATGTATCGGTCAACCCGTGCGTTCTGCGGATAATACGCGTACACTGAGGTTTTTTGACGCAGCATAGGACAATATTATGCAGATTGCCGCCAACAAGGCCGTATCGATTGACTACACCCTGACCAACGATGCTGGCGAAGTTCTGGATTCTTCCGCAGGCGGCGCTCCGCTGGTTTACCTGCACGGCGCAGGCAACATCATTCCGGGCCTGGAAAAGGCGCTGGACGGCAAGCAAGCCGGTGATGAGCTGAAGGTGTCGGTCGAGCCGGAAGATGCCTATGGCGAGTTCAGCGCTGAGCTGGTAGCGGTCCTGGGCCGCCACATGTTCGAAGGCGTTGATGAGCTGGAAGTCGGCATGCAGTTCCATGCCTCGGGCCCGGACGGCAGCATGCAGATCGTTACCATCACTGCGCTGGAAGGCGACGAAGTCACCGTTGACGGCAACCATCCGCTGGCTGGCCAGCGTCTGACCTTCGAAGTCAAGGTTGTCAGCGTGCGTGATGCCAGTGACGATGAGGTTGCTCATGGTCATATCCATGGTGAAGGTGGTGTTCACCACTAAAGCTGTCTACGATCTGCTGCGCGTCGGCCCTGCGGCGTTAAAAACAGGCTCGGAATGCTCATTTACCGCATGTAAACTCCGCTTCCTCGCCTGTTTTTGCCTTGCAGGGCTCTAGCTCGCGAGATCGTAAACCAGCTTTACCAGCCCGGCGCTATAAAAAACGGCTCCCCTTGCCCCTGGGCATCGGGAGCCGTTTTGTTTGGCCACCTTTCTGCTGTTAATTCCCATTTATCACCAAAATCAATAATTATGATTCTCGCTATAAAGTCGAGATGACCGGTCGTATAGTGCTTGGCATGAACGCTATCCAAGACAAACGCGCCCGGATTCTTGCCGCCGGCACTGAAGTAATGTTGCGCAAGGGCTACAACGGTACCGGGGTGCAGGAAATCACTCAGGGAGCCGGGGTGCCCAAGGGCTCTTTCTATCATTACTTCGAGAGCAAGGAAGATTTCGCTATCCAGGCCTTGCACTATTACTACACCCCTCGCCTGGAGCGTTTTGCCAGCGCCTTGCAGAGTGAGGATGCCTCGCCGTGCGAGCGGGTTCTGCGCTTTTACCGTGACCTGGTGGGCTATTTCGCCAACCAGGAGCAGCCAACCCATCAGTGTTTCATCGGCAGCCTGTGCCACGAAAAGGCCGATGAAAGTCAGCCGATTGGCTATGCCGCCAGTGCCATTCTCAAGCGCTCGGGTGAACTGCTGGCCGAGTGTCTGGAGCAGGCCCGTCAGTGCGGCGAGTTGAACCCGGAGCAGGATTGCGTGGCCCTGGCCAGCTTTATTGGCGCCGCCTGGGAAGGCGCGCTGCTGCGGATGAAGATCGATCGTCAAATTGCCCCGCTGCGGGTGTTCATTGCCCAACTGGAACGTCTGCTGCAACCCTGATCGTCCTGCGGGAGCTGTCGGGGTGCCATGGATGGTGCTTGATCAAATCAAATAGACGACCGGTCAACTGGCACGGTCGCGTACTACCCAGCCCAATAACCTCCCAGGAGACACTTTATGTCCGCTGATGTCCGTCCCTTGTTTGAACCCATTACCCTGGGGCCCTTGAGCCTCGGCAATCGCATCGTCATGGCGCCAATGACCCGCAACTTCTCCCCTGACGGTGTTCCGACCGAAGACGTGGTGCGTTACTACCAGCGTCGCGCCGAATCTGGCGTTGGTCTGATCATTACTGAAGGCACCACCGTTGGTCACAAGGCTGCCAACGGTTACCCGCATGTACCGGCCATTCATGGTGAAGCGGCCCTGGCTGGCTGGAAGAAGGTAGTCGATGCAGTGCATGCGGTCGGCGGCAAGATCGCTCCGCAGCTGTGGCATGTGGGCAATGTTCGGCGTCTGGGCACCGAGCCGGATGGCGATGTGCCCGGCTACGGCCCGATGGAAAAGCGCAAGGACGACAAGCTGATCGTCCATGGCATGACTCAGCAGGATATCGATGAGGTGGTCCAGGCTTTCGCCCAGGCCGCGCGTGATGCCAAGGCCATCGGTTTCGATGCGGTGGAAATCCATGGTGCACACGGTTATCTGGTCGACCAGTTCTTCTGGGAAGGCTGCAACCAGCGTGATGACGCCTACGGCGGCAGCCTGGAGAAGCGCGGTCGTTTCGCCGTCGAGGTGATTCGTGCGGTGCGCGAGGCGGTCGGGCCGGACTTTCCAGTGATTTTCCGGTTCTCGCAGTGGAAGCAGCAGGACTATACCGCGCGTCTGGCGCCGACTCCGGAGCTGCTTGAGCTGTTCCTCAAGCCGTTGAGTGAGGCCGGCGTGGATATTTTCCACTGCTCGCAGCGACGTTTCTGGGAGCCGGAGTTCGAGGGCTCGAACCTAAATCTGGCAGGCTGGACCCGCAAGATCACCGGCAAACCCTGCATCACTGTTGGCAGTGTTGGCCTGGACAGCGAGTTCCTGGAATATATGGTCAAGACCGACAAGGTGGCTCAGACCGCCAATATCGATGATCTGCTGGTTCGCCTGGCGGCTGACGAGTTTGATCTGGTGGCGGTTGGCCGGGCCCTGATTGTCGATCCGGCCTGGGCTGACAAGGTCCGTGAAGGGCGTTTCGCCGATATCCTGCCGTTCAGCCGCGACGCGCTGAAAACCCTCGCCTGAGGGCTAGGCTCGCCTGATGCAGGGCGGGCCTATCTATTTGCCAACCGCCGCCGTTTGATCGGCGGCCGGTTGTGCCGCCTGCAGCAAATACCCCTCGAACCGTTCGACGATGGCCGACCAATCCAGCTGGCAGGCCCGGTGGCGCGCGTGCAGGCGCACGCTGCGCCGGCCTTCGCTATCACGGATCAGCCAGCGCAGGTTGTCGATAAATACCTGCTCATGGGCGATTGGCGCCAGACAACCGCTGTAACGGTCGCGGATGTGTTGATGGGCGGCGGCGGTGTCGAAGGCGTTGACTGCCAGGCCTGAGGCCATGGCTTCGGTGACCACGTTGCCAAAGGTTTCGGTCAGACTGGGAAACACGAACAGATCAGCGCTGGCATAGGCTGCGGCTAATGGCTGACCCGTCAGCGCGCCCATAAAGACTGCGCCGGGCAACTGCTGGCGCAGTTCCGGGGCTTGCGGCCCATCGCCGACCACCACCAGGTGCAGGCTCTGATGGCGTTGCTCGGCCTCGCGCCGCAGGGAGTTCCAGCTATTGACCAGCAAGCCCAGGTTCTTCTCTGCCGCCAGTCGGCCGACGTGCAGCAGTACCAGGTCGCCGGGCTCAGCGCCCCATTGGTGGCGCAGGGCTGGGTCGCGGTGGGCTGGGTGGAACAGTTCACAGTCGACACCTCGCCCGAGCAGGGCCAGGTTGTGCAGGCCCAGGCGCAACAGTTCGCGTTGCTGGGTCGAGCTGGCGGTCAAGGTCAGTCGGGTCTGGTTATGGAACCAGCGCAGGTAGCGCATCATCGGTTCGCGCATCAGGCCCAGACCGTAATGGTCACTGTACTGCTGGAAGTTGGTGTGAAAGCCGCTGATCACCGGAATTCTGAGGCGTCGGGCGGTGCGTAGCGCGGACCAACCCAACGGTCCCTCGGTGGCCAGGTATACGGCTTCGGGACGCTGCTCCTGCCACAGCCTGGAGAGGTAGCGATTGGCGGGCAGACCCCATTGCAGTTCCGGATAGCCGGGAATCGGCAGACCCGAGACCAGGTGTTGATGGAATGTGCCATCTTCGATCAGGCCGGGCTTTTCCCCGGCCTGGGCTGGGCGTATCAACTGCACCGCATTATTATTGCGCTGCAACAGGCCCCGACACAGACGGCCAAGGGTGTTGGCGACACCATTGATCTGCGGGGCATAGGTTTCGGTGACCAGCGCGAAGCAGTGGTCGGGGGTGTGGGTCGGTCTCATGCTCGGAGTATGGCTGCGGGTCATGATCGGCGTGTGAAGATTGGATGACCGAATGGTGACGCCGAATGTGACTGCGCAGCTAGGTTACCTAAGGCCTGGTGTTTCGTTCACGGACCCAGAGCAGGGTTGAGCCGGCCACAGCCGCCGGCATTACCAGCAGGTTGACCAGCGGAATCAGCATGCCGATGTAGACTGGCAGGCCGAAGCCCAGCGACAGCAGGCGCTGGCCGCGCATCCAGCGCAACATGTCGATGAAGCTGACCTGATCATTGTCGGCCTGGTAGTCGATATATTGCACGGCCATCATCCAGATCCCGAAGGCCAGCAATAGCGGGGAGGCGATCAGGTTGATCACCGGGATCAGGGTCAGCAGCAACAGGGCGATCAGGCGTGGCAGATAGTAGGCGATCTTGCGCAGCTCCCGGCCCAGGCTGCGGGGCACTACCAGGGCGATGTCGCGGTAGCTGGTGGGTGGGCTGACCAGTCCGCGTTCCTGTTCGGCGACCTTTTCCGCCAGAAAGCCATAGAACGGTGAGGCGATCAGGTTGGCGATCATGCTGAAGCTGAAAAACAGCACCAGCAACACCACCAGGGCGAACAGTGGCCATAGCAGCCACTCGACGAAACTCAGCCAGTCAGGCAGTTGCGGCATCAGCCGGGCCATCCACAGATTGAACTGGCGGATGCCAAAGCCGATCAGGGCAATGAACAGGATCAGGTTGAGCAGCAGCGGGATGATAAAAAAGCGCCGCAGACCGGGTTGCAGAATAGTGCGCCAGCCTTCCTTGAGGTAGTCCGGGCCACGCAGGAAGGGAAGGGATTCGGCCATCGGGGCGGTTCCTTGATCAAATGCAGGTTCGATGATCGTCACTATAGGGGTAAACTATCCGCCCGATACAGTGATTGAAATACCCAATCAACCCTTCGCTGCATTAATATGCGGGCTATCAAGATTCTGGAGAGTGTGTGGACATGCCGGTCAACTGTCAGACCCGCGATTTCACTGCTCCTGTGATTCCGTTTTGTGAGCGGTCATTTACGGGTTTCCCCTTGACCCGGCCGCTCCGTTTTATTTCAACACACCGTTGAACCGGTGCTTTGGAGGCTGCAATGTCCGATGTTCGTTATTCCCGGCTGATCATTCTGGGGTCAGGCCCTGCCGGTTACAGTGCTGCGGTCTATGCTGCCCGCGCCAACCTCAAGCCAGTGCTGATCACCGGCATGCAGATGGGCGGTCAGCTCACCACCACCACCGAGGTGGATAACTGGCCTGGTGACGTCGAAGGTCTGCAGGGACCGGATCTGATGGAGCGTATGCGCCAGCACGCCGAGCGTTTCGAGACTGAGATCCTCTTTGACCACATCAACAAGGTTGATCTGACCAAGCGGCCGTTCAGTCTCTGGGGTGACAGTGGTGAATACCAGTGCGACGCGCTGATCATTGCCACCGGTGCCTCGGCGCGCTACCTGGGTTTGCCCTCGGAAGAAGCGTTCATGGGCAAGGGGGTTTCAGCCTGCGCCACCTGTGACGGCTTCTTCTACCGCAATCAGGAAGTGGCTGTGGTCGGGGGTGGCAACACCGCGGTGGAAGAGGCGCTGTATCTGGCCAATATTGCCAAGAAGGTCACCCTGGTGCATCGCCGTGACAGCTTCCGGGCTGAGAAGATTCTGGTCGACAAGCTGATGGCGCGGGTCGCTGAGGGCAAGATTGAGCTCAAGCTCAATGCCACGCTGGATGAAGTGCTGGGTGATGATATGGGCGTGACCGGTATGCGCATCGCTCATAATGCCGGCGGCACCGAGGATATTGCCCTGGCCGGGGTGTTCATCGCTATTGGCCACACGCCGAACACCAGTCTGTTCGAAGGTCAGCTGGAGATGAATGATGGCTACCTGAAGATCAAGAGCGGCACTGAGGGCAACGCCACCGCGACCAATATCCCTGGGGTGTTTGCTGCCGGTGACGTGGCCGATCACGTGTACCGTCAGGCGATCACTTCGGCCGGTGCCGGTTGCATGGCGGCGCTGGATGCCGAGCGGTTCCTCGACGAGCAGTAAGGCTATCTTGCGCCAGTTGTGACAACCCCGCTGCGGCGGGGTTGTTGCATTATGGCAGGCAGGAAAAATCGGCCACGGCGCGGCTAAGGTGTGGATCTGCTAAGAATTATGTATGGGTTGTGAAGAACTTTAAGGAAGGCCATCCGAACAGGCTGTTCAGATGGTGCCTCGGGGGAGAATCGAACTCCCACTCTGTCACCAGAAACGGATTTTGAATCCGCCGCGTCTACCAATTCCGCCACCGAGGCATGCGTCTAGCGCAAGCTGGCGCGGAGTATACGTAGCTGGCGGCGGGTAGGTCAATCCTGTTCGTGGCTGCATGCGTGCTTTTCCGCTACCATATGCCACCCTTTGCAACCGCCCGGATCTATCACCTGCATGCGTGTCAGTGACTTTCATTTCGATTTGCCTGATCAACTGATCGCCCGGCACCCGCTGCCCGAGCGGCGGGCCAGCCGCTTGCTGTGTCTGGACGGCCCCAGTGGGGAGTTGGCGCATCGCCGGTTTGTCGATCTGCTGGATCTGCTGCAGCCAGGTGATCTGCTGGTGTTCAATAACACTCGAGTGATTCCGGCGCGGCTGTTCGGCCACAAGGAGACCGGCGGTCAGTTGGAGATTCTGGTTGAGCGGCTGCTCGACAGCCGTCGGGTGCTGGCCCATGTGCGCTCAAGCAAATCGCCCAAGCCGGGCAGTCGCATTTTGATCGAGGGTGGGGCCCAGGCCTTGATGCAGGCGCGCCATGAAGCGCTGTTCGAGCTGGCGTTCGATGAGGACGTGTTGCCATTGTTGGAGCGGGTCGGACACATGCCGTTGCCGCCCTATATCGACCGCCCGGATGAAACGGCTGACCGTGAACGCTACCAGACCGTCTATGCCGAGAAGGCCGGTGCGGTGGCGGCGCCAACTGCCGGGCTGCATTTTGACCGCGAGCTGCTGGCGGCGATTGCAGCCAAAGGTGTGGAAAGTGCTCAGGTGACCCTGCACGTGGGTGCCGGGACTTTTCAGCCGGTAAGGGTCGAGCGCATTGAAGATCACCATATGCACAGCGAGTGGCTGGAGGTATCCGACGCGGTGGTTGCCGCAGTCGAGGCCTGCAAGGCCCGTGGTGGCAGGGTGGTTGCGGTTGGCACCACCAGCGTGCGTTCACTGGAAACCGCCGCGCAGAGTGGGCAGCTCAAGCCGTTCAGTGGTGACACCGACATTTTCCTATACCCCGGCAAGCCGTTCCATGTGGTTGATGCTCTGGTGACCAACTTCCACCTGCCGGAATCGACCCTGCTGATGCTGGTGTCAGCCTTTGCCGGTTATCCGCAGACCATGGCGGCCTATCAGGCGGCCGTGGCGCAGGAGTACCGTTTCTTCAGTTACGGGGATGCGATGTTCATTACCCGCAATCCGGCGCCGCTTGGCCCCGAGGATGTTTCATGAGTCACATGCAATTTGAACTGTTGGCGACCGACGGCAGGGCCCGGCGCGGACGCCTGACTTTTCCCCGTGGAGTGGTCGAGACTCCGGCGTTCATGCCAGTCGGCACCTATGGCACGGTCAAGGGCATGTTGCCCCGGGACATCGAGGCGATCGGTGCCCAGATCATTTTGGGCAATACCTTTCACCTGTGGCTGCGCCCGGGTACTGAGGTCATTCGCAAGCATGGTGATCTGCATGACTTCATGCAGTGGCAGGGCCCGATCCTGACCGATTCTGGCGGCTTTCAGGTGTTCAGTCTGGGAGCCATGCGCAAGATCAAGGAGGAGGGAGTGTACTTTTCCTCGCCGGTCAATGGTGCCAAAGTGTTCATGGGCCCGGAAGAGTCGATGCAGGTTCAGCGCGAGCTGGGGTCGGACATCGTGATGATCTTTGATGAGTGCACACCCTATCCGGCTGATCACGACACCGCCCGTCGCTCGATGGAACTGTCGCTGCGCTGGGCCCAGCGCTCGAAAAATGCCCATGAAGGCAATCCCTCGGCGCTGTTCGGTATCGTTCAGGGCGGGATGCATGAGGATCTGCGGCTGCGTTCGCTGGAGGGGCTGGAACAGATTGGCTTCGACGGCCTGGCGATTGGCGGTCTGTCGGTCGGCGAGCCCAAGGAAGAAATGATCAAAGTGCTGGACTTTCTGCCGCCGCAACTGCCGGCCGACAAACCGCGCTACCTGATGGGCGTGGGCAAGCCGGAGGATCTGGTTGAGGGTGTGCGCCGCGGGGTAGACATGTTCGACTGCGTGATGCCGACTCGTAATGCGCGCAACGGCCACCTGTTCACCGATACCGGCGTGATCAAGATTCGCAATGCCGTGCACCGTCATGACGACTCGCCGCTGGATCCGGGCTGTGATTGCTATACCTGTCAGCATTTTTCCCGGGCTTATCTGCATCATCTGGACAAGTGTGGCGAGATGCTCGGCAGCATGCTCAACACCATTCACAATTTGCGACATTATCAACGGCTTATGGCCGGTTTGCGCAGTGCCATCCAACAGGGTACATTGAGCGACTTTGTGGATGACTTCTACGCTCGACTCGGCCTGCCGGTACCTCCCCTGGAGGCTTGAATAGTGCCCAGGAAGCCCCATTAACCCTCGCTTGCCGTTTTATATAACAGGAGTATCACATGAGCTTTTTCATCCCCAATGCCATGGCCCAGTCCGCAGGCGGTGCGCCGGCCGGTGGTGGTTTCGAGTGGATTTTTCTGATTGGTTTTCTGGTCATCTTTTATCTGATGATCTGGCGTCCGCAGGCCAAACGGGCCAAGGAACACAAGAACCTGATCGGCGGCCTGAACGTCGGTGATGAAGTAGTTACCGGTGGCGGCATCCTCGGCAAGGTCAAGAAAGTGACCGACGAGTTCGTGGTGCTGGAAGTAGGTGATGGCCAGGAGCTCAAATTCCAGAAAGGCGCTGTGGTTGCCGCGCTGCCCAAGGGCACTCTGAAAGCCATCTGATCTTCTCTGACTCCCAATCCGGGCGCCGCATGGCGCCCTGATCGTTATCAGGCCCCTGATATGCTCAATCGTTATCCGCTGTGGAAATACCTGTTAATCGTGGCCGTGCTGGCGCTCGGCCTGGTTTACGCCACACCCAATTTGTACCCGGATGATCCGGCGATCCAGATCTCCGGCGCCAGCTCCACCCAGACCATCGAACAGCGTGATCTGAATCGTATCGATCAGGCTTTGCGTGATGCCGGTATTGAAACCAAGGGTACCGAGCTAGGGCAGCAGAGCCGCTCCGGCCTGGTTCGCTTGGTCAATCGTGGCGATCAGCTGCCGGCCCAGGATGTGGTGCGCCGTGCTCTGGGAGATCAGTTCGTGGTGGCCCAGAACCTGGCACCCACTACGCCTGACTGGTTGATGAATATCGGGGCCGGGCCGATGAAGCTGGGTCTGGACCTGTCCGGTGGGGTGCACTTCCTGTTGGAAGTGGATATGGACAAGGCGGTCGAGAATCGGGTCAATGTCTACGAAAGTGAGCTGCGCAGCCTGCTGCGTAACGAGCGCATTCGCTACCGCAGCCTGCCGAATCAGGGCAATACCCTGCAGTTCGGTTTTACCGAAGCGGATCAGCTTAGCGCTGCCCAGCGCCTGATCAATCGTCAGTACAGCCAGTTCCAGCTCTCCACCGGTACCCGTGAAGATCTTCAGGTATTGCGTCTGACCCTGACTGACGCCGAGATGACCGAGATTCGTGAGTATTCGGTGCGTCAGAACCTGACCACGGTGCGTAACCGGGTTAATGAGCTGGGCGTGGCCGAGCCGCTGGTGCAGCGTCAGGGTGCCAACCGCATCGTGGTTGAGCTGCCTGGGGTGCAGGATACTGCTGAGGCCAAGCGGATTCTCGGCAAGACCGCCAACCTGGAGTTCCGTCTGGCCGCCGAACCGGATGCTGCCCGGGCGACCATCGAAACCTTCCAATTCCGCGATGGCAGCCGCCCACCGGCAGACGTTGAGCGCAGCATTATCCTGACCGGTGATCAGGTAACTGACGCCCAGTCCAATTTCGATGAGAATGGCCGCCCGCAGGTCAATATCCGTCTTGATGGGCACGGCGGGGAGCTGATGACCCGCGCCACCCGGACCAATGTCGGTCGTGGCATGGCGGTACTGTTCATCGAGCAGCGCCAGATCACCCGGACCGTACAGCAGGAAGTTGACGGGGTGATGCAGACCGTTGAAGTCCCGGCGTTCGTTGAGGACAAGAGCATCATCAGTCTGGCCACCATTCAGAGCACGCTGGGCAACCAGTTCCGGATCACCGGCCTGAACTCGCCGGCCGAAGCCTCGGAACTGGCGCTGCTGCTGCGCGCTGGTGGCCTGGCGGCACCGATGTACTTTGTCGAAGAGCGGACCATTGGTCCGAGCCTGGGCGCCGAGAATATTGCCAAGGGGGTAACTGCCACCCAGGTCGGCTTTGCGCTGGTGCTGATCTTCATGATCATCGTCTACCGTGCCTTTGGCGTCTTTGCCAGCATCGCTCTGAGTTTCAACCTGGTGCTGCTGCTGGCACTGATGTCGGTGCTGGGCGCCACGCTGACCCTGCCCGGTATCGCCGGTATCGTCTTGACCCTGGGGATGGCGGTTGATGCCAACGTGCTGATCTTCTCGCGCATCCGTGAGGAGATTCGCGCGGGCAACAGCATTCAGCGGGCTGTGCACGAAGGCTATGACAAGGCCTTCTCGGCGATTGTCGACGGTAACCTGACCACCCTGCTGGTGGGGGTGATCCTGTTCGCCATGGGCTCGGGGCCGGTCAAGGGTTTTGCCGTAACGCTGTCGTTGGGCATTCTGACTTCGATGTTCAGTGCCATTCTGGTTACCCGGGCCATGGTCAATCTCAGCGTCGGCGGTCGCGACGTGAAGAAGCTGTGGCTGTGAGGAGCGCATCATGAATATCAAAACCATCAATTTCATGGCGCTGCGCAAGTTCTTCTTCGTAGTCGCTGCCGTACTCATGCTGGTTTCGATCGGCAGCCTGGTGGTGAAGAACCTCAATCTGGGGTTGGACTTCACTGGTGGTGCGCTGATCGAGCTGAACTATGACGAGCCGGCGGACCTTGAGTCTATCCGCCAGACTCTGCGCGCAGCAGGCTGGGAGGATGCGGTCGTACAGAACTTCGGTGCCAGCACCGATGTGATCATCCGTTTGGCCAGTGAGGATCCGAATCTGGGTAGTGAGATCGCCCGGATGATCCAGCGCGAAGATGCTGGCGAGGTCACTGTCAAACGGGTCGAGTTCATCGGGCCGCAGGTGGGTGAGGAGCTGCGCGATCAGGGTGGTCTGGGGATGCTGCTGGCCATGGGCGGGATTTTGCTCTACGTGTCGCTGCGCTTCCAGATGAAGTTCGCAGTAGGGGCGATCGCCGCGCTGTTCCATGATGTGATCTTCACGCTGGGCTTTTTCGCCTTGTTCGGTCTGTCGTTCGACCTGACCGTGCTGGCGGCACTGCTGGCGGTGATTGGTTACTCGCTGAATGACACCATCGTGGTATTTGACCGGGTACGGGAAAACCTGCGGGTGATGCGCAAGGCTGATCTGATCGAGGTGATCAACGTCTCTACCACCCAGACCCTGGCGCGGACCTTGGCGACCTCGTTCTCGACCATTCTGGTGCTGCTGGCACTGTTCTTCTTCGGTGGCGAGAACATCCATGGCTTTGCCACGGCGCTGCTGATCGGTGTGTGTGTCGGTACCTACTCATCGATCTTTGTTGCCAACGGTCTTCTGGTTACCATGAATCTGACTCGTGAGGATCTGATTCCGCCACAGGTCGAGGAAGCGGTGGACGACCGGCCCTGAGTATTGAACAGGTCTTTTGTAAAAACAAAAAAGCAGCCGAGAGGCTGCTTTTTTGTTTTGGGCGCGAAGCATGGGCAATTGGCTGTCATTCAGATAAACGGTTCAAGGTGGTGGGTGGTTGGCCGATAGGACTAGAACACAGTGTACGAATCACCTTTGATAAGTGAGGTAGGCCATGCTCAGAAATTACTCCATTGCGTTGCGGCTTGGGGGCAGTTTTGTGCTGATGGGGCTTATTGTTTTGGGGCTCGGGCTTCTGGCTTTCAATAGTCTGTCAGAGCTGCGTCGAGATGCGGAAATTCTGGAAGACGATCTGTTACCGGGTACCCAGCTGGTTGGGCAGATAAATCATAACTTCATGCAGGTTAGGTATCTTACGTTGCGCAGTATACTTGCAGAGACTGAACCGCAAATAAGGGACTACGCGCGCCGGATTCAGCAGGCACGTGACAATGTGCAGCAGGCTGGGGAGCGTTTTGCTGCTTTGCCAGCCAGCGCTGCCGAGCGTCAGCTCTTTGAAAGTTTCCAGGCCGAACTCAATCGCTACATACAGGCGCAGCAAGGTGTGATTGATCAACTGTTGGCGGGTCGCCGCTCTGCTGCATTAGTTCAGCTTGATGAAGTTCTTGATCCGGTTGCGCAAAGAGTGTCACAGACGCTGCTGGATATCGTCGCCCTGAATGCTGAGGCGGCCAACGAAGCAGCAATTCATGCAGATCAGGTTTATAGTCGCGCCCGTCATGTAGTCATTGTTGCGGTGTTGCTGGCAGCATTTTTTACGGCTTTCCTGGCCTGGGTATTGTCACGGGGGATTCTCGGGCCAATACGCTACGCGGTGTCCGCCAGTGAGGTGATTGCACAAGGCGACCTTACTCAGCGCATTGAATTTATTGGAACGGATGAGGCTGCGCAATTGCTGCGCTCAATTGCATCCATGCAGCAACAATTACGCGAGACCATCGCGGGTATCGTTAACTCTTCCACCCAACTAGCTTCGGCGGCAGAAGAATTGAATGCGGTTACCGAGGATGCAACCCGTGGCTTGCAGCGACAGAATGACGAAGTGCAGCAGGCGGCGACGGCAGTAAATGAAATGACCGTTGCAGTAGAAGAGGTGGCTAGCAATGCGAACTCGACTTCGGATGAGTCGAAAAAAGCCACCCAAATTACAGAGCAGGGGCGCCAGCAAGTCAGCCAAACGCTGCAGGGCATTGATCAGTTGAGCAGTAATATCAATAGCTCGGCAGAAGAAGTTCAGGTCCTGGCCGATCGGGTACAGGACATCATCAAGGTGCTGGATGTAATTGGCGCCATCGCGGAACAGACCAATCTGTTAGCGCTGAATGCGGCTATCGAAGCTGCGAGGGCTGGCGAGGCTGGCCGCGGTTTTGCTGTGGTGGCCGATGAGGTGCGTGCCTTGGCGCACCGCACTCAGGCATCAACCAGCGAAATCGAAAACATGATTAGTCAAATCCAGCAGGTTACTGAGCGAGCGGTAGAAGCAATGCGGATCAGTCGGACCATGTCGGGCAAGACTCAAGAAATGGCAGGTGCTGCCGGTGAGGCTTTGCAGCACATTAGCGAAGCGATTGTGCAAATCAATGAGCGTAATCTGGTGATTGCCAGTGCGGCGGAAGAGCAGGCGCAGGTAGCTCGAGAGGTTGACCGGAATCTGGTTAATATTCGTGATCTTTCAACGCAATCTGCTGCGGGTGCTGAGCAGACTAGTAGTTCGAGCCGTGAGCTTTCCCGGCTGGCTGTGGAACTGAATGATCTGATTGGCCGTTTCCGGCTCTGAAGTGTAAAAATCCCCCCGCAACTTATTGGTTGTGGGGGGGGGAGGAGGGTTCAGCGCTTCATCGCCGGGGTCAGATGCGGCTGGATGGCTGTCAGGACGGCCTTGAAGCACTTCGGGTTGCCGGCGACGACATTGCCCTTGTCCAGGTAATGATGGCCGCCGGTGAAATCGCTGACCAGTCCGCCAGCTTCCTGGATCAGCAGGCTGCCGGCGGCCATGTCCCATTCGGCCAGGCCGAATTCCCAGAATGCGTCATAGCGACCGGCGGCGACGTAGGCCAGATCCAGGCTGGCGGCGCCACAGCGGCGCAGGCCGGCGGTCTGGCCAACCAGGCTGCGGAACATGCCCAGGTAGTTGTCCAGTGCATCGATCTGGTTGTCGCGGAATGGGAAGCCTGTGCCGAGCAGGGCGCCGTCCAGAGTCTTGCGGCTGCTCACACGCAAACGCTTGCCGTTGAGTGCTGCGCCACGGCCGCGGCTGGCAGTAAACTCTTCCTGGCGAACCGGGTCGAGAACCACGGCATGTTCGATACGGCCCTTGATGCGACAGGCAATGCTGACGGCGAAGTGCGGTACGCCGCGCAGGAAGTTGGTGGTGCCGTCGAGCGGATCGATGATCCAGACAATGTCGGCACCGTCGCCGCGGCCCGGCTGAAAGCCGGATTCTTCGGCGTGGATGCCATGATCGGGATAGGCCTTGCGCAGATGTTGAATGATGGTTTGTTCGGCGGAACGGTCGACTTCCGACACGTAGTCGCGAGCATCCTTTTCGCTAACGGTGAGAACGTCCAGGCGATCCATGGAGCGGTAAATCAGTTCTCCCGCGCTGCGCGCGGCGCGCAGAGCGATATTCAGCATCGGCTGCATAGGGCTATCTCGAAATGTAAAGGAACGGGGAAAGCCGGTAAGTGTAGCAGAAAGCTCTGCGGACATGAATGGTCATCTGCCGCGTGCTTTTGTAAGATGCAGAGTTCCTTCCCTGCCTGGAGATCATCGTGCTCGACAACGTCCGCATTGTGCTGGTCAATACCAGTCACCCCGGCAACATTGGCGGCGCCGCCCGGGCCATGAAAAACATGGGCTTGAGTCAACTGGTGTTGGTTGATCCGGTGCGTTTTCCCGATCCGGAGGCTCGGGCCAGGGCCTCGGGTGCCGATGACGTGCTTGAGCAGGCACGCGTGGTGGCGACGCTGGAGGAGGCCATTGCCGATTGCGTTTTGGTGCTTGGCACCAGTGCCAGGGATCGACGGATTCCGTGGCCGGTGCTGGATCCGCGCGAGTCGGCGGGCAGGGTGCTGGAACAGTTGGGCGAAACGCCGGAGGCGCCGGTGGCGCTGGTGTTCGGGCGCGAAGACTCGGGCCTGACCAGTGATGAGTTGCAACGCTGTCAGTATCATGTCCATATTCCTTCGGACCCGGCTTTCAGTTCGCTGAATCTGGCTGCTGCCGTTCAGGTGCTCAGTTATGAGCTGCGCATGCTGTGGCTGAGTGAGCAGGGTCAGCCGACCAAAATGCACAAGATCGAGACCACGGCGATCCATAACGAAATTCCGGCCACCGCAGATGAGTTGGAAAAATTCTATGCTCATCTAGAGCAAGTGCTGGTTGAAATTGGCTTCCTCGACCCTCAGAAACCCAGGCAGTTGATGCCGCGTTTGCGTCGCCTGTATGGACGGGTGCAGCTCAATCGGATGGAAATGAACATCCTGCGCGGTATCCTGACTGAAACCCAGAAAGCCATCGGCGCGCCTGCGGCCGGTGAGCGGAGACGTTGAACATGTTCAAGCGCATGAAGGAAGACATCGCTGGTGTATTTGACCGCGACCCGGCAGCACGCAACACCTTTGAGGTGCTGACCTGCTATCCCGGGCTGCATGCGGTCTGGCTGCACCGGATTGCGCATGCCTTGTGGACCCGTAATGCCCGGTTGCTGGCCCGAATGGTGTCGCATTTCGCTCGCTGGCTGACCGGCGTCGAGATTCATCCGGGCGCCCGGCTCGGGCGGCGCTTCTTCATCGATCACGGCATGGGTGTGGTGATTGGTGAGACTGCCGAGATCGGTGATGACGTCACCCTGTACCAGGGTGTAACCCTGGGCGGAACCAGTTGGAACAAGGGTAAGCGTCATCCGACGCTGGAAGATGGTGTGGTGGTGGGTGCCGGGGCCAAGGTGCTGGGGCCTTTTACCGTGGGCAAAGGTGCCAAGATTGGCTCCAATGCGGTGGTGACCAAGGCGGTGCCGGCTGGTGCCACGGCAGTGGGGATTCCTGGGCGGATCATTCTCAAGGAACCGGACGAGCCGGTTGATGAGCAAAGCGCCCGGCGTCAGGCCATGGCCGAGAAGATCGGTTTCGATGCCTACGGGGTCAGTCGAGACATGCCCGACCCGGTGGCCAAGGCAATTGGTCAGTTGCTCGATCACCTGCATGCGGTCGATGGCCGGCTGGAGGGGATGTGCAAGGCGCTCAGCGACCTGGGTAGCGATTATTGTGGCAAGGATCTGCCGACCCTGGATGACCATGACTTTGAGCCGCTCAAGGACGATCAGGCCGAGACTGTGCCGCCGTTGGCCGAGGACGCTGCGTCGTCCGAACGGCAGGGGTGAGTCATGATGATGCCGATTTATCTGGATTACGCCGCGACTACCCCGGTGGACCCGAGGGTGGCCGAGAAAATGATGGCTTGCCTGACTCTGGATGGCAACTTCGCCAATCCGGCCTCACGCTCGCATATCTATGGCTGGAGAGCCGAGGAAGCGGTCGAGTTGGCCCGTCGACAAGTCGCCGATCTGGTCGGTGCTGATCCGCGCGAAATCGTCTGGACTTCTGGCGCTACCGAATCGGACAATCTGGCGATCAAGGGCGTGGCCCATGCGCTGGCCGAGCGCGGCCGGCATATCGTGACCTCGGCAATCGAGCACAAGGCGGTGCTCGACAGTTGTCGTCAGCTTGAGCGCGAAGGCTTCGAGGTGAGCTATCTGAGCCCCGGTAGCGAGGGTGTCATCGAGCCGCAGCAATTGGCGGCGGCGCTGCGTGATGACACCATTCTGGTTTCGCTGATGCACGTCAACAACGAGATCGGAACCATCAACGACATTGCAGCGTTGGGGGCGGTGGCCCATGAGCGAGGGGTGCTGTTCCATGTTGATGCAGCGCAGTCCACCGGCAAACTGCCGATCGATCTCAAGCGCCTGCCGGTTGACCTGATGTCGTTCAGTGCCCACAAAACCTATGGTCCCAAGGGCGTTGGTGCCTTGTTTGTCCGCCGTGGCTTGCCGCTGCGGCTGGAAGCACAAATTCATGGTGGCGGTCATGAGCGGGGGATGCGCTCGGGCACCTTGCCGACCCATCAGTTGGTCGGCATGGGCGAGGCTTTTGCCCTGGCTGGCCAGTTGATGGACGAAGAGTGTGCGCGTATCAGTGCTTTACATGACCGGCTGCTGGCGGGGCTGGCCGGACTAGATGGTGTCAGTCTCAATGGCAGTGCCGAACGCCGGGTGCCGCACAATCTCAATCTGGGTTTTGCTGGTGTGGATGGCGAATTGCTGCTGCTGGCGCTCAAGGATCTGGCCCTGTCGACTGGCTCTGCCTGTACTTCGGCTTCGGTTGAACCGTCCTACGTGCTGCGTGGTATCGGGGTTTCGGACCAGTTGGCGCACAGCTCGCTGCGTCTGTCACTGGGGCGCTTTACCAGCGAGCAGGAGGTTGATCGCGCAGCAGAGATGCTGTGTGAGGTGGTCACGCGTTTGCGTGCCGGCCGTTGAGGTCGTCACGCTAGCCGACAGCCCTGTTGTTGTGCACTGCTGGCGGTGGAAATACCTGTATGCAAATCGCTGCGAGGCTCCGCTCGACGGCGGTTACGCTTTTGTAGTCAACCTGCGTATAATCCGCAGGTTAACAAGTTTACTTAACCCCCTTTGATCAAAAATCTGTCTGGAGTTTCCCATGGCTGTTGAACGCACCCTGTCCATTATCAAGCCCGATGCCGTTGCCAAGAACGTGATCGGTCAGATCGTCAGCCGCTTCGAGCAGGCCGGTCTGCGTGTCGTGGCTGCCAAGATGGTGCAGCTGTCCCAGTCCGACGCTGAAGGCTTCTACGCCGAGCATAAAGAGCGTCCGTTCTTCAAGGATCTGGTTGGCTTCATGACTTCCGGCCCGGTTGTTGTGCAGGTGCTGGAAGGCGAAGGTGCTGTACTGAAGAACCGCGAGCTGATGGGTGCCACCAACCCGAAAGAAGCCGCCGCCGGTACCATTCGTGCCGACTTCGCCGAGTCGATCGACGCCAACGCCGTACACGGTTCGGACTCGACCACGTCGGCTGCCCGTGAAGTGGCGTACTTCTTCGCCGAAACCGAGCTGTGCCCGCGTACTCGCTGAGCATAGCCCTCGACACTGATCAAGTGATGTGACCGCCATGACCGATGCAACCGGCAAAATCAATCTGCTGGGTCTGACCCAGCCGAAACTGGAGGCCTTCTTCGAGGAACTCGGAGAGAAACGCTTTCGCGCCGGCCAGGTGATGAAGTGGATCCATCACTTCGGTGTCGATGATTTCGACGAGATGACCAATCTCGGCAAGGCCTTGCGTGAAAAGCTCAAGGCCCGTGCCGAGATACGTGGCCCGGAAGTGGTCAGTGAGGACATCTCCAAGGATGGCACGCGCAAGTGGGTTGTGCGCGTGGCCTCCGGTAGCTGCGTGGAGACCGTGTATATCCCGCAGAACGGCCGTGGCACCCTGTGTGTGTCGTCGCAGGCCGGCTGCGCCCTGGATTGCAGCTTCTGCTCCACCGGCAAGCAAGGATTCAACAGTGATCTGACCGTGGCCGAGATCATTGGCCAGGTGTGGATTGCCAATAAGTCGTTTGGCACCGTACCGGCCAAGATTGATCGGGCTATCACTAATGTGGTGATGATGGGCATGGGTGAGCCGCTGCTCAACTACGACAACGTCGTCGATGCCATGCGCATGATGATGGATGACCTGGGCTATGGCATTTCCAAGCGTAAGGTCACGCTGTCGACCTCCGGTGTTGTGCCGATGATCAACAAGCTGGCCGAAGACATTGATGTCTCTCTGGCGCTTTCACTGCATGCGCCGAACAATGCGCTGCGTGACAAGCTGGTGCCGCTGAACAAGAAATATCCGCTGGAAGTGCTGTTGCCGGCCTGCCAGAGCTATATCTCGCGGCTGGGCGAGAAGCGGGTGCTGACCATCGAGTACACCCTGCTCAAGGATGTCAACGACCAGCCCGAGCATGCCGAACAGGTGATCGCCTTGCTGCACGACATCCCCTGCAAGGTCAATCTGATCCCGTTCAACCCCTTTCCGTATTCGGGTTATGAACGGCCGAGCAACAATGCCATCCGGCGCTTCCAGGACATGCTTCACAAGGCTGGTTTCAACGTGACCGTGCGGACCACCCGTGGTGACGATATCGATGCCGCCTGTGGGCAACTGGTTGGCCAGGTGATGGACCGGACCCGACGTAGCGAGCGTTACATCGCGGTGCGACAGCTGGCTTCGGATGCCAGTGCTGAGCCTGGGCCAGTCAATCCCAGCCGTTAATCCACCAACGAGGAAGGATGTTGATGAAGACGTTGAAGATCGCAGGAGCCGTCATGCTGTTGGCGCTGGGTGGTTGTATGACCACCATGGACCAGCCACGCCGTGCTGTGGACTCCGAGGCCGCCCTTGACGCCTACATTCAGCTTGGCTTGGGTTATCTGCAGGAAGGCGAGACCGAGCGGGCCAAGGCGCCGCTCAGTGAGGCTCTGAAGATCGACCCGCGTTCATCCTCGGCCAATATCGCTCTGGCACTGGTGTTCCAGCAGGAAGGCGAGTACGACAGCGCAGAAAAGCATTTTCGCGCGGCGCTGGCCAGTGAACCGGACAATCCCCGAGTGCTGAACAATTTCGGGGCTTTTTTGCTTGAGCGTGAGCGCTATGACGAGTCGCTGCAGTACCTGCAGCGGGCTGCCGAGAACCGTCTGTACGGTGAGCGTTCACGAGTATTCGAAAACCTCGGCCTAGCCTACCTGCGTAAAGGTAACCGCGAGGCCGCTAAACAACACTTCGAGCGTTCGTTGCGCCTCAACAGTCGTCAGCCGATGGCGTTGCTGGAGTTGTCACGGTTGGAGTTCGAAGACCAAAATTATGTGCCCGCCTGGGATCACTATCGCCGCTTCGCCCAGTTGTCCGGTCAGGATGCATCGAGTCTGTGGCTCGGTATCCAGCTGGCGCGTCGGTTCGAGGATCACAGCCGGGCCGCCAGTTATGCCCTGCAATTGCGTCGCTTCTATCCGGCCAGCCCGGAGGCACAGGCGTTGCAGGCTTCGGAGACGCGATGAGCGTAGAGCACCTTCCTGATGAAGAGCCCCAGGCGCCTGTCATTACGGTCAACCCGGGTGAGATTCTGCGTGCCGAGCGTGAAGCTCAGAACTTGAGCATTGCCCAAGTGGCTGAGGGGCTGCGGCTGTCCCGACGCATGGTTGAACATCTGGAAGCAGGTGAGTTCGACCGGCTGCCAGGTGACACCTTCTCTCGTGGTTATGTGCGGGCATATGCCCGTTTGTTGCTGCTCGATCCAGCCCGCCTGGTACAGGAGTTTGATCGCTTCCGTGGGATCAAGACGCGCGAGCGTCAGGTCAGCGGCATTGGTCGGGTCCAGCATCCGCCCAGAGCTGCGCGGCAGTTGATGCGCTGGAGCAGTATCGTGATTGTGCTGGTCCTATTGGTGTTGGCATTGCTGTGGTGGCAGGAGAAACGCAATCTGGCGCCGCCGGCACCGGTCAGCGAGTTGCCGGAACGTCTGATTGAAGAGGTCCAGGTCGACGCCATGACTCTGCCGGACACGGTCAGCCCGGTGCGCAGCACGGCCATCGACCTGCTGGAACGCGATGCGGCTGGGCAAGCCGGGTCCGCTGATGCTGACGCAGAGGGTTTGGCAACTGAGCCTGCCCCTGATGCAGAGCCTGCGGCCGATGCGCCCGCACAGGCTGAGCCCGTAGCGGCTGCGAATGGATTGCGGATGCGTTTTCGCGATAGTTGCTGGTTGCAGGTCAGCGCCCCCGGCGGTCAAGTGCTGCACAGTGCACTGATGCAGGCCGGGCAGTCATTGGAGCTGGCCCACAGCGGGCCGCTGGATCTGGTGATTGGCGCGGTCAGTGCAGTCGAGTCGATCGAATTTCAGGGCCAGCCGGTCGATTTGTCGGCCACCAGTCAGTCGGGCGTGGCTCGTCTGCGGCTTGGTCAGTAAGAGGTTTCTCATGCACCACGAATCCCCCATCAAGCGCCGGGTATCCCGGCAGATCCGCGTCGGTTCGGTGCTGGTCGGTGGCGATGCGCCAATTTCGGTGCAGAGCATGACCAATACTGAAACCTGTGATGTGGCGGCAACGGTCGACCAGATCCAGCGCTTGGAAGCGGTGGGCGCCGATATTGTCCGGGTCTCGGTACCAAGCATGGAAGCCGCCGAAGCGTTCGGCCGCATTCGTCAGCAGGTCAATGTACCACTGGTGGCCGATATCCATTTCGACTACAAAATTGCCCTCAAGGTGGCGGAGCTGGGTGTTGACTGCCTGCGCATCAACCCCGGCAATATCGGTCGTGAGGACCGGGTGCGGGCTGTGGTCGATGCTGCGCGGCACCATGGCATTCCGATTCGCATTGGGGTCAACGCCGGTTCGCTGGAAAAGGACCTGCAGAAAAAATACGGCGAGCCGACGCCCGAGGCGCTGGTTGAGTCGGCGCTGCGGCATGTCGACCACCTCGACAAACTGGATTTCCAGGACTTCAAGGTCAGCGTCAAGGCCTCAGACGTGTTCATGGCGGTTGGCGCCTACCGGCTGTTGGCCAGGCAGATTGAACAGCCGCTGCACCTGGGGATCACCGAAGCCGGTGGTTTGCGCAGTGGTACGGTGAAATCATCGGTTGGGCTCGGCATGCTGCTGGCCGAGGGTATTGGCGATACCATTCGCATTTCCCTGGCCGCTGATCCGGTCGAGGAGATCCGTGTCGGTTTTGACATTCTCAAGTCGTTGCGGCTGCGCTCGCGCGGGATCAACTTCATTGCCTGCCCAAGCTGTTCGCGACAGAACTTCGATGTGGTCAAGACCATGAATGAGCTGGAGTCGCGCCTGGAAGATGTGCTGGTACCGCTCGATGTGGCGGTGATCGGCTGCGTGGTCAACGGTCCGGGCGAAGCCAAGGAGGTCGATATCGGCCTGACTGGCGGCAGCCCAAACAACCTGATTTATCGCGATGGCAGTCCCGATGGCAAGGTCGACAATGCCAATCTGGTCGATACCCTGGAAAAGATGATTCGCGACAAGGTCGCAGAAAAGCAGGCGCTGGACGCCAAGACCATCGCCCGTGGCTGAGTGAAGGAAACAAGCATTGAAAACCCTGCAAGCCGTGCGCGGCATGAACGACATTCTGCCGGCCGACAGCGCCCTGTGGCAGTATCTGGAATCTTCTGTGGCCAGGCTGCTGGGCGGCTACGGCTACCAGCAGATTCGCCTGCCGATCGTCGAGTCGACCGAGTTGTTCAAACGCTCGATTGGTGAAGTGACCGATATTGTCGAGAAGGAGATGTACACCTTTGCTGATCGCAATGGTGACTCCCTGACGCTGCGCCCCGAAGGGACTGCAGGCTGTGTGCGGGCCATGCTTGAGCACGGCATGCTCGGCGGTGGACTCAGCCACAAGGTCTGGTACACCGGGCCGATGTTCCGTCATGAGCGCCCGCAGAAAGGCCGTTACCGCCAATTCCACCAGATAGGGGTGGAAACTTTCAACCTGACCGGTCCGGATGTCGATGCCGAGCTGATCATTTTGTGCTGGCGGTTGTGGCAGCAACTGGGGCTGCGTGAGGCGGTGACCCTGGAGCTGAACAGTCTGGGCTCCAGCGAGGACCGGGCGCGCTACCGGGCCGATCTGGTGACCTATCTGCGCGAGCGCTTCGATCAGCTTGATGAAGACAGCCAGCGCCGCCTGGACAGCAATCCGCTGCGGATTCTCGACAGCAAGGTGGCTGCGACCCAGGCGCTGCTGGCCGATGCGCCAAAATTGGCCGACTACCTCAATGAGCAGGCTCGTGAACATTTTGCCGGGCTCAAGGCTCTGCTGGATGCGGCTGGTGTCCCCTACGTGGTTAACCCGCGGTTGGTGCGCGGGCTGGATTACTACGGTCTGACCGTGTTCGAATGGACCACCGACCGGCTGGGTGCCCAGGGTACGGTCTGTGCCGGTGGCCGTTACGATGGGCTGGTCGAGCAGCTCGGCGGTAAGCCGGCTCCGGCGGTAGGCTTCGCCATGGGGGTTGAGCGGCTGCTGCTGTTGATCGAAACATTGGGCAAGGTGCCGGCTGAACTGGCTCGTCAGGTCGATGTCTATCTGGTCACTTTGGGTGATCAGGCGGTACAGGCCGGTTTCGGTCTGGCCGAACAGTTGCGCGATGCCTTGCCTGATTTGCGTCTGGTGGTGCATTGTGGCGGCGGCAGTTTTAAGAGTCAGTTCAAAAAAGCCGACAAGTCCGGTGCGCTCTATGCGCTGATTCTGGGGGAGAACGAAGCGGCTAGCCAGCAGGTCGGGCTTAAACCGCTGCGTAGCGACGCCGAGCAGGAGTTGCTGGACTGGCAGGCACTGCCGGCACGGCTGGATGAATTACTGTAAACGGGCCAACGGTCGATTGACCCGCGAAGGAGTGAAGCGTGACCTATCAAACAGAAGAAGAACAGGTAGAAAAGATCAAGGAGTTGTGGAACAGGCACGGCATGCCTCTGTTGACCGGGGTAGTGCTGGCTCTGGCCGGGGTGTTCGGCTGGAATGGCTGGAACAACTACCAGTCAGCCCAGTCGGCCAATGCCTCGGCGCTTTATCAGTCCATGCTCGAAGCCGTGCTGGGCGATGAGTCGGTGCAGGCCCGGACCCGGGCGGCAGAATTGGCCGAGCAACTGCGAAGCGACTACCCGAAAACCCGTTATGCCCAGTTCGCTGCTCTGATGCAGGCGCGCCTGGCGGTAGAGGCTGACGATTTTGCCGGGGCCGAAACCTTGCTGCGCGAAGTGGTTGAGCGACGTGGCGATGAAACTTTGCAGGAAATTGCCCGCCAGCGCCTGGCTCGAGTTCTGGCTCAGCAGGAGCGGGCTGAGGAAGGCTTGGCGTTGTTTAATGGCGCAGTCAGCGGCGAGCTGCTGGCTGGGCGTGAAGAGGTCCGTGGTGATCTGCTGCTAACCCTGGGGCGTCAGGCCGAGGCACGCAGTGCCTATCAGGCCGCGCTTGAAGCGCTGGAAGATCCACGTGCGCGTCCGCAACTGCAACTCAAGCTCGATGATCTGGCGGAGGAAGCCTAGTGAAACTGATGTCTCGGTATCTGGCTGTTGGTCTGTCGGCTCTGGTTCTGGCCGGGTGCGGTAGCTCCAGCAAAAAGGAATTGCCGCCTGCGCCGCTGGAAAAATTTACCGCCGAGGTCAGCCTGGAGCGTAGCTGGAAACGCAACATCGGTGTTGGCCAGGGCAAGCTGTACAACACCCTGACTCCTGCGTTGGATGGTCTGGCTTTGTATGCCGCCGATGCTCGTGGCCGGGTCGTTGCCATGGATCGTGATACCGGGTCGGTAAGCTGGCAGGTGCGGCTCAAGGAACCACTGTCCGGGGCTGTTGGGGCCGGCGGTGGCCGGGTCATGGTCGGGACACTGGATGGTCAGGTGATCACCCTGGACGAAAACGACGGCAGCGAGTTGTGGCGCGCCCAGGTTTCCAGTGAAGTGCTGGCTCCGCCGCAAACCAACGGCGACGTGGTGGTGGTCCAGACCCAGGATGACAAACTGGTCGCGCTGGATATTTCCAGTGGTGATCAGCGCTGGATCTACGAAGCCAGTCTGCCGGTGTTGACCGTGCGTGGTACCAGCACTCCGGTCGTTAGCCTGCGCCAGGTCTACGCCGGACTGGCCAGTGGCCGGGTGGTATCGCTGGCAGCTGATAGCGGCATCCCGCTGTGGGAAGAGCGCATTGCTCAGCCGCAGGGCCGCTCGGAGCTGGAGCGGATGGTCGATATCGATGGTGATCTGTTGCTGTCCGGTCAGAGCCTTTACGTGGCCAGCTTCCAGGGCAACCTGGCGGCGCTGGATGCCGAGTCCGGCAACATGCGCTGGCAGCGTCCGGTGTCCAGCTATGTGGGCCCTGCGGCCGGGTTTGGCAGTGTTTATGTAAGTCACGCCAATGGCGTGGTTGAGGCGGTTGACCAGAATCGTGGCAACTCGCTCTGGCGCAATGAGAGCCTGATGCGTCGTCAACTGACCGCACCGGTAGCGTTCAGTAGCTATGTTGCCGTGGCTGACTTCGAAGGCTACGTGCACTTGCTGGCCCAGACCGATGGCCGTCTGGTCGGTCGCATCCGGGTTGATCGCAAGGGCGTGCGGGTAGCACCGATTGCTCTGGGCGATACCCTGTATGTCTTCGGTAACAGTGGCGATCTGGCTGCGCTGAAACTGAAATAGCCGAAAACGGTTATACTTCTCCGGCCGCTGCGTTTGTGCGCAGCGGCCGTTTTATTTGTCAGCGCCCACTGCGCACGGAGTAAACATGGTTCCTGTCATTGCCCTGGTCGGGCGTCCGAATGTCGGTAAATCGACCCTGTTCAATCGCCTGACCAAGAGTCGCGATGCCCTGGTGGCGGACTTCGCCGGGTTGACCCGTGACCGCAAGTACGGCGAGGCCAGTTGGCAGGGCAAGTCCTATATCGTGGTCGATACCGGTGGTATCAGCGGCGACGAGCAGGGCATTGATCAGGTCATGGCCGGTCAATCGCTGCAGGCCATCGAGGAGGCCGACGCGGTGCTGTTCATGGTCGATGCCCGGGCCGGGCGCACCGCCGCCGACGAGATGATCGCCGAGCACCTGCGCAAGCGTGACAAGCATACCTTCCTGATTGCCAACAAGATCGACGGTGCTGACCAGGATGCGATCCTCGGTGAGTTCGCCGCTCTTGGTCTGGGTCAGCCGATCCCGATTGCCGCAGCCCATGGACGCAATATCAACCCGATGCTTGAAGCGGTGCTGTCCGATGGTGCGGCAGACGAGGAGCTGGAACTGGATGCCGATGGTCAGCCGCTGCCGCGTGAGCGCAAGGTGGTCGAGCCGATCGGGACCAAGATCGCGGTGATTGGCCGACCCAATGTCGGCAAGTCAACCCTGGTCAATCGCATGCTCGGTGAGGATCGGGTGGTGGTGTTCGATCAGGCCGGAACAACCCGCGACAGCATTTATATCCCCTATCACCGCCACGACAAGCCCTACACCCTGATCGATACCGCCGGGGTGCGCAAGCGTGGCAAGATTTTCGAGGCGATCGAGAAGTTCTCGGTGGTCAAGACACTGCAGGCAATTCAGGACGCCAACGTGGTTATCTTCGTGGTCGATGCCCGTGAAGGGATCGTCGAGCATGACCTCAATCTGCTGGGCTTTGTGCTGGATGCCGGGCGGGCGCTGGTGATCGCGGTCAACAAGTGGGACGGCTTGGCCGAGGAGCAGAAGGATTACGTCAAGACTGAGCTGCAGCGGCGGCTGATTTTCGCCCAGTTTGCCGACATTCACTTCATTTCCGCCCTGCACGGCAGTGGTGTGGGGCTGCTCTACAAATCGGTCGACCAGGCCTTTGCCAGTGCCATGACCAAGGTTCCGACCCGGCGCATGACCGAGATTCTCGAAGATGCCGTCACCGAGCACCAGCCGCCGATGGTCAATGGGCGACGGATTAAGCTGCGTTACGCTCACCTGGGTGGTTCCAATCCGCCGATCATCGTGATTCACGGTAACCAGGTCGACAGCGTGCCGCGCTCCTATACCCGTTATCTGGAGAACACCTATCGCAAGGTGTTGAAGATGGTCGGCACGCCGCTACGGGTCGAGTACAAGAGCAGCGACAACCCCTACGCCGAGCGCAAGAACACCCTGACCGAGCGCCAGGTCAACAAGAAGCGCCGGTTGATGAGTCACCATAAGAAGGCAAAGAAAAAGAGCAAGGACAAGCGCTGACCGAACGCAGGCCGCTCCTGGCTTGTCAGGAGCGGCCTATTGGTTTGCTAGGCCGCCTGTTCCTCGGCGCTGCGCAGGGCCCGGTTGAGGGCACTGAGCAGGGCGCGGAAGCTGGCCGTGGTCAGATTCTCGTCAATACCGATCCCGTGCAGCGGGCGCTGGCCGTCCAGCCGCAACTCGATATAAGCCGCCGCCTTGGCGTTGGTGCCCGAGCCAATCGCGTGCTCATGATAGTCCATCACCTCAACCTGAACCGGCAGGGCGGCCACCAGCGCCTCCAGCGGACCCTTGCCGATGCCGCGCCAGTGCAGGGTTTCACCCTGACTGAGCACTTCGATATCTACCGCCGAAGTGCCGTTCTCTTCCTGCAGGCGGTGACGAATCAGTGCATAGGGCGTGGTCGCCTGCAGGTATTCACGGTCGAGCAGTTCGTGAATCTGTAAGGCGGTCATCTCCAGGCCCAGGCGATCGGTTTCACCCTGGACCACCTGGCTGAACTCGATCTGCAGCCGGCGCGGCAGGTTGATCCCGTATTCCTGCTCAAGCAGGTAGGTGATGCCGCCCTTGCCGGACTGGCTGTTGACCCGAATCACCGCCTCGTAGCTGCGGCCGATATCGGCCGGATCGATAGGCAGGTAGGGGACCTCCCAGATACCGTTCGGATCCTGCTGGACGAACCCCTTGCGGATCGCATCCTGGTGCGACCCGGAAAAGGCGGTGTGGACCAGGTCGCCGACATAGGGATGACGCGGGTGCACCGGCAACTGGTTGCACTCTTCAACCACCTTGCGCACCGCGTCGATGTCGGAGAAGTCCAGCCCCGGGTGCAGGCCCTGGGTGTACATGTTCAGCGCCAGGGTTACCAGGTCGACATTACCGGTGCGCTCGCCATTGCCGAACAGGCAGCCTTCGACCCGGTCGGCGCCGGCCAGCAGGCCCAGTTCGGTGGCGGCTACACCGGTGCCACGGTCGTTGTGGGTGTGCAGGCTGATCAACACGCTGTCGCGGCGGCTGATATGGCGGCAGAACCACTCGATCTGGTCGGCGTAGATGTTTGGGGTGGCAACTTCCACGGTGGCCGGCAGGTTGAGGATCACCTTGTGCTCAGGTGTCGGTTGCCAGACATCCAGCACGGCGTCACAGACTTCAACGGCAAATTCCAGTTCGGTGGAGGTAAAAATCTCCGGCGAGTACTGGAAGGTCCACTCGGTCCCGGGCTGCTGCGCCGCCAGCTCGCGGATGCGCTTGGCAGCATTTGCCGCAATGGCGACCACGCCAGCCTTGTCCTGATTGAAGACGATGCGCCGGAAGCTCGGTGCGGTGGCGTTGTAGACATGCACAATTGCCCGTTTGGCGCCGCGCAGTGACTCAAAGGTACGGGTAATCAGGTCGTCGCGGGCCTGGGTCAGAACCTGGATGGTTACATCGTCAGGAATATGACCATCTTCAATCAGGGTGCGGACGAAGTCGAAGTCGGTTTGAGAGGCTGACGGAAAGGCCACTTCGATCTGCTTGAGTCCAACCTTGACCAGCGTCTGAAAGAACCGCAGCTTTTTGGCCGGGTCCATCGGTTCGATCAGCGACTGGTTGCCGTCGCGCAGATCCGAGCTGCACCAGACAGGCACTTCGGTGATGGTCTTCGACGGCCAGGTGCGGTCGGGAATGTCGACCGGCTGGAACGCACGGTATTTGCTGGACGGGTCTGTGAGCATGCTCATGGCCGGGCTTCCTGAAAAAAAGAGCGCCTTGTGGGCGCGACTGAAACGGGTGTATTTGAGGTTTTGTTGCAGTAGAAGGTAATTCTGCGGAGGTTGGATTTCAACAGTGTTTTGAAAAATGGTGATTTGTAGCGCTATTGTGGTTATGCGTGGATTTTATTGCTTTTGAGGCCGGGTTTGCGCATCAGGCTTGCGCAGCTCAGCAGACTCAAGGCATGAAGGCGCCAATGAAAATCGCCGGGTCGACCCGGACGTTGTTCAGGCTGACATTCCAGTGCAGATGTGGCCCGGTAGCGCGCCCGGTGGCGCCAACCTTGCCGATATGCCCGCCACGGGGCAGTTCGTCACCGACCTTGACGTCGATCGCCGACAGGTGACAGAACATGCTGATCAGCCCCTGACCGTGATCGACGAACACCGTCTTGCCATTGAAAAAGTAATCGCCGACCAGAATGACCGTGCCCGCTGCCGGGGCCTTGATCGGAGTGCCGGCCGGGACCGCAAAATCAAGCCCGGAGTGCGGGTTGCGCTCCTCGCCATTGAAGAATCGGCGCACGCCGAACGGGCTCGACAGGCGACCGTCTACCGGTCGATCGAACAGCAGGTTGCTGGGTTGGCGCGGGCTGAAGTTCTGGTAACCCTGAATTTGCTCGTCGAGTTCGCGCTGAATGCGCCGTTGGTGGGCCGGGTCAGGAGTAACGTGCTGCTGATTGCGCAGGGTGATGTGCTGAGCCGGGTAATGACGATCATTAACCTGGAAGTTCAGGCGCTGGCCGTCGTCCAGTTCAATCTGTTGCTGGCCGGGTTGCACCGACAGCGGGATGCCGACGATGGCGATCCAGCGCTTGCCGTCCTCGCGAATCACCAGTGCCGGGTGGTCCTGATAGCGCACGCGCGGCGCCTGGGGTTGTTCTGGCAGGCCTATTACCGCCACGCCGCCGGGAACCGGCTTGTTCAGCAGGCGGGTAATAAATCCGCCTTCGGCCGAGGCCGGCAGGCTGAGGGAGCACAATAGAATCAGGGCAAACAGGTGGCGCATGGGCGTCAGTCCAGCAGAGATAAGGTGTGCGGGGTGGGGGCTTCGACTCTGAGATCGAGCTGGCCATCGTGCAGGCGGGCTTTCAGGTGCTGGCCAGTCCGGGTCTGTGCGGCGCTGCGAATCGCCTGGCCCTGATCGTCGAGCAAAATGCTGTAGCCACGCCCCAGGGTTGCCAGCGGGCTGACCAGATGCAGGGTCTGGGCCAGGCTGCTGAAGCGCTGACGGCGCTGTTGCAGGCTCTGCTGCATGGCGCGTGGCAGGCGTTGGCGCAGGTGTTCCAACTGTTGGCTCAGCAGCCCCAACTGGCGGCCGGGGTGTTGCAGTTGCAGGCGCGCGCCCAAGCGTTCCAGACGCTGCTGCTGATGGGTCAGAAATTGCTGGTGGGCGCGCCGCAGGCGCAGCTCCAGGTCATCCAGGCGCTGTGCCTGCTGCGCCAGACGCTCGCCGGGGTGGCGCAGGCGCCGGCGCAGGCTATCAAGTCGTAAATGATCGCGGGTAAGACGTTCGTGCAGGCGCTGCTGCAACTGACGTTGATATAGCTGAAACTGGCGCAACATGGCCTGCCCGTCGGGACTCAGCAACTCGGCGGCGGCTGACGGGGTGGGTGCACGGACGTCGGCGACAAAGTCGCTGATGGAAAAATCGGTCTCGTGACCGACGGCGCTGACCGTTGGCGTCTGGCAGGCGGCCAGTGCCCGGGCGACGATTTCCTCATTGAACGGCCACAGGTCTTCCAGCGAGCCGCCGCCGCGGGCCACGATCAGCGCGTCGAAGCCAGCACGCTCGGCGCGCTCAATGGCGCGGACGATCTGCGGTGCGGCTTCGCGGCCCTGCACGGCGGTGGGAACAATCACCAGCTCGATATAGGGCGCCCGTCGGCCGAATACACTGATGATGTCGCGAATCGCCGCGCCGCTGGGGGAGGTGATCACTCCAATCCGGCGCGGGTGGCTGGGGAGCGGGCGCTTGCGTTCCGCGGCGAACAATCCCTCAGCCTGAAGCTGGGCCTTGAGCGCCTCGAAGGCCTGGCGCAGGGCGCCGTCGCCGGCTGGTTCCAGGCTATCGAGAATCAGCTGATAGTCACCGCGGCCCTCATACAGGCTCACTCGGCCGCGGGCACGGACCTGCAGGCCGTCGCGCAGATCCAGGCGGATGCGCTGGGCATGCTGGCGGAACAGTGCGCAGCGGACCTGGGCCTTGGCATCCTTGAGGGTGAAATACAGGTGACCCGACGACGGACGGGCCAGATTCGACAGCTCGCCCTCGACCCAGATCTGCGGGAACACCTCTTCCAGCAGGCTGCGGGCCCTAGCGTTGAGCTGGCTGACGGTGAGTACTTCGCGCTCGCGACTGAGGCGCTGAAAAAGCTGGTCATCATTCATGCCGCTATCTTAGGGGCTGTTGCCCTGCGCTCACAACCGCCGCAAGGGGGCAAAAAACTATGTGATCATGACTGACGAATGCGATTGAGTGGTGGCGCTACGATAGGTATAATGGCGCGCTTCCATTTTTCCCGCTCGGGAGCCCTGCTATGCTGCGTATTAGCCAAGAAGCCCTTACCTTCGATGATGTTCTGTTGGTGCCCGGATATTCCGAAGTGCTGCCCAAGGATGTCAGTCTCAAGACCCGGCTCACCCGGCAGATCGATCTGAATATCCCGTTGTTGTCCGCTGCCATGGACACCGTGACTGAAGCGCGTCTGGCCATTGCCATGGCCCAGGAAGGCGGCATGGGGATCATTCACAAGAACATGACCATCGAGCAGCAGGCGGCCGAAGTGCGTAAGGTCAAACGCTACGAGTCCGGTGTGGTTCGTGACCCGATCACCATCGACGCTGATGCCAGCGTTGGTCAACTGTTCGATCTGACCCGTCAGAACAACATTTCCGGTGTGCCGGTCATGTACAACGACAATCTGGTCGGCATCGTCACCTCGCGCGACGTGCGCTTTGAAACCAACATGGATGCCCGGGTACGCGACATCATGACTCCCAAGGAGCGCCTGGTGACGGTCAAGGAAGGTGCCGAACTGCAGGAAGTGCGCAAGCTGCTGCACAAGCACCGGATTGAGCGGGTCCTGATTGTCGATGACAACTTCCGCCTGCGCGGCATGATGACCGTCAACGACATTGAAAAAGCTCGTGCCTATCCGCTGGCCAGCAAGGACGACCAGGGTCGTCTGCGCGTAGGTGCAGCAGTCGGTACCGGTTCCGACACCCCGGAGCGGGTTGCCGCGCTGGCGGCTGCCGGCGTCGACGTGATCATCGTCGATACCGCCCACGGCCATTCCCGGGGTGTGATCGACCGGGTGCGCTGGGTTAAAGACAACTTCCCCCAGATTCAGGTGATCGGCGGCAACATTGCCACCGGCGCTGCTGCCCGCGCGCTGGCCGAGGCCGGGGCTGACGCGGTCAAGGTCGGCATTGGCCCAGGTTCGATCTGTACCACCCGTATCGTTGCTGGTGTCGGTGTGCCGCAGATTTCAGCCATCGCCGATGTTGCCGCAGCACTCAAGGATACTGACGTACCGCTGATTGCCGATGGCGGTATCCGTTTCTCTGGCGACCTGTCCAAGGCCATTGCCGCCGGCGCTTCGGCGGTGATGATGGGCTCTATGTTTGCCGGCACCGAAGAGGCGCCGGGCGAGGTCGAGCTGTTCCAGGGCCGTTCCTACAAGGCCTACCGCGGCATGGGTTCTCTGGGGGCGATGGCCAACGCCGGTGGCGGCTCGGCAGATCGTTATTTCCAGGACTCCAGCGCGGGTGCCGAGAAGCTGGTGCCTGAGGGCATCGAAGGCCGGGTACCCTACAAGGGGCCGCTGGCGGCGATCATTCATCAGTTGATGGGTGGCCTGCGCGCGTCGATGGGCTATACCGGCTGTGCCACCGTTGAAGAAATGCGTACCAAGCCGGAGTTTGTGCGTATTACCGGCGCCGGCATGAGTGAGTCGCACGTGCATGACGTGCAGATCACCAAAGAGGCACCGAATTATCGGGTTGGTTGAGGTTCTTTTGCTGAAAGCTTGAGGCTGAAGGCTGGAAGACAAGCTCCTGCGTGCGCGGAGACGGGTCTTCCAGCCTTCAGCTTTCAGCACAGCCATATCATTTTCCAGAGGAAAGCCCATGTCTCAGCACGACATCCACGCCCACCGTATCCTGATTCTGGACTTCGGTTCGCAATACACCCAACTGATTGCCCGCCGGGTGCGGGAAATCGGTGTCTATTGCGAAATCCATCCCTGGGACATGGACGCAGCGGCGATTCGTGAGTTCGCCCCGCGTGGCATCATTCTCGCCGGTGGCCCCGAGTCGGTGACCCTGGACGACACCCCGCGTGCGCCGCAGGTAGTATTCGAGCTGGGTCTGCCGGTGCTGGGCATCTGCTACGGCATGCAGACCATGGCCGAGCAGTTGGGTGGCAAGGTTGAGGGCTCCGAGGAGCGCGAGTTCGGCTATGCGCGGGTCGATATCGTCGGCAAGAGCCCGTTCCTGTCGGGTATCGAAGATCACATCGATGATGATGGCGTACTGTCGCTGGACGTATGGATGAGTCACGGTGACAAGGTGGCCAGCCTGCCCGAAGGCTTCCACATCCTGGCCAGTACTCCGAGCTGCCCGATTGCCGCGATGGGCGACGAAAGCCGGAGCTTCTACGGCGTGCAGTTTCACCCCGAGGTGACCCACACCAAGCAGGGGCTGCGGATTCTGTCGCGTTTCATCCTTGACCTGTGTGGCTGTGAAGCGCTGTGGACACCGTCGAATATCGTTGAGGATGCCATCGCCCAGGTGCGTGCCCAGGTTGGCGACGCCAAGGTGCTGCTTGGCCTGTCCGGTGGAGTCGACTCCTCTGTGGTGGCGGCCCTGCTGCACCGGGCCATAGGCGATCAACTGACCTGCGTATTCGTTGACAACGGTCTTCTGCGTCTGCATGAAGGCGAACAGGTCATGGCCATGTTTGCCGAGAACATGGGCGTCAAGGTGATCCGCGCCAACGCTGAAGACAAGTTCTTGTCACGCCTGCTCGGAGTCACCGACCCGGAAGACAAACGCAAGATCATTGGCCGCACTTTCATCGAGGTGTTCGATGAGGAAGCGACCAAGCTGCAGGGCATCAAGTATCTGGCTCAAGGCACCATTTACCCCGACGTCATCGAATCGGCCGGGGCCAAGACCGGCAAGGCCCATGTGATCAAGTCGCACCACAATGTCGGCGGCCTGCCCGAAGATATGCAGTTCGAACTGGTCGAGCCGCTGCGTGAACTGTTCAAGGACGAAGTGCGCAAGATCGGCCTGGAACTGGGTCTGCCCTACGATATGGTCTATCGCCACCCGTTCCCGGGTCCGGGCCTGGGCGTGCGGATCCTGGCTGAAGTGCGCAAGGAATACGCCGACATCCTGCGCCGCGCCGACTATATCTTCATTGAAGAGCTACGCAAGGCCGATCTGTACCACAAGACCAGCCAGGCCTTCGCGGTGTTCCTGCCGGTCAAATCGGTTGGCGTGGTTGGTGACGGTCGCCGCTACGAATGGGTCATCGCCCTGCGCGCAGTGGAAACCATCGACTTCATGACCGCCCGCTGGGCGCACCTGCCCTACGAGTTCCTGGAAACCGTATCGAACCGGATCATCAATGAAATTGCCGGGGTCTCGCGGGTAACCTACGACATCTCCAGCAAGCCGCCGGCGACGATTGAATGGGAGTAAGATTCATCCGCCCATGAACTAAACCCAGGCGGTGGGAGGCACTATCCCGCGATAGGCTGTTTGCCGAAACAGTATCGCTGGGGCGCCTCCCACCGCTGAGGTAAAGAGTACCAGGCGCCGGGAGTTCTTCCGCGCCGATGACGGTTGGACCAGGGCCAAAAGGCTGTCTATCCTTTCTACATGCTGGGCCTTGGTTGGCTCAACGGCATGTTCCATTTATCACGCACACTACTTAACTTGTCTTCAACCCTAGGACGGGGGCATGGCAATCATGCGGACGAGACAACGCTTGGGGCAAAGCCTCGCGGTGGCAATCGCAGCGACTTTCGTACCGTCTGCCGGTGCTAGCGATTGGGACTGGATAGTAGAGCCTTATATCTGGGCATCCCGGCTCAAGACCGATGTGCGCACGGACTCTCCCCCGATAGCCGGGTCATCCGAAATTGAATTCAAGGATATCCTCGACAAGCTGGACGGCTCCCTTCAATTGCATGTGGAAGGCCGTGGCGATGAGCACGGTATGTTTGTCGACATCACCTATCTTAGGATCAAGGATACTCGCTCAGGGCGGTTCGCCAGAACGAAAGCTGATCTGGAGACACGCCTGTTCGAGGCGGCCTGGGTGTGGACGCCAGCAGGGCGTCGTGATCGCGGCCTGGATGTGTTCGGGGGTGTCCGCTATCTGGATTCGGACCTGAAGCTGACGATCAGACCGAATAATCCGGCGTTCAACGGTCGGGTGCTGAACTTTGCTGACAGTTACCTGGATGTCATGTTGGGAGGCCGCTACACCTGGGTTCCGGCGGAGCGTTGGCGCCTGACGACCCGAGCCGATAGCTCTTTTGGCGAAACCGAAGGTTCCTGGAATGTCAGTGCGATGGTTCATTACCACACTGCCCATGGCGCGCTATTGCTTGGTTATCGTCACCTTGAGGTCAAGGTCAAGAATGATGATGCTCGAACCCGTTTGACCATGACCGGTCCTTATGTCGGCTATGCCTTTCTCTTTTGAAGTTATCGAGGCGTCCGCCGACAGCACAATCCTCCGGCTTCACAATGAAGTGACTGCCAATTATGAGCTGCCGTGTTGCAGGAGTTTCACCAAACGCAACTGAGAGCAAGGAGATGCGATGAAGACGCTTGGTGCAGTTTGCGCATGTCTGGTATGGCTGTTTGCAGCCCACGCCTATGCACAGGATTCCGGCCGTTCATCCGGCGCGATAGTCAGCGGGATAAGCGCTTTGCCGGATGAGCTGCGGGCAATTGCAAAGGAAGCCTACATCTATGGGTTTCCGATGGTGGATAGCTACCGGATTCAATATTCCTACTTCGTTGATCAGAGCAATCCCGAGTACAAAGGGGACTGGAATCAGCTGCACAACATAGCCCGTGTTTACACGCCAGCAGACAGGGCGATCCAGACGCCCAATTCCGACACACCGTACAGCTTTCTGGGTGCCGATCTGCGGGCTGAGCCGCTGGTAATCAGCGTGCCTGCTATCGACGCGTCACGCTACTATTCGCTGCAGTTTATCGATATGTATACCCACAACTTCGCTTATGTCGGCAGTCGGGCTACCGGCACCGAGGCAGGCAACTTCTTGCTCGCAGGGCCTGGTTGGCGCGGAGAGGTGCCGGCAGGTATTTCGGCGGTGCTTTACTCGGAAACCGAATTTGCCTTTGTGCTTTATCGCACGCAACTGTTCGGGCCGGATGACCTTGAGAATGTGAAGGCGGTCCAGGCGCAGTATGGGGTCCAGCCATTGTCCAGTTTTCAGGGGACTGCGGCGCCTGCCTCTGTGCCTGATATCGATTTTCCTGAGCCGCTAACGGCTGAGGCTCAGAAGGTATCGCCGGAGTTCTTCGCCATTCTCAATTTCCTTCTGCAGTTCGCGCCAACCCATGACAGTGAAGCTGCCTTGATGGAGCGTTTTGCAAAGGCAGGAATTGGTGCTGCGCAACCCTTTGCGCTGGTTGATTTGACCACCGCACAGCTCAGTGCGATCGAAGCCGGTATAGCTGATGCCTGGCAGGCCTTTGCGGCTTACAAGGCTGAAACAATTGATACCGGTAAGAAGAGCAGTGCAGATGGGTTTGGCACCCGTGAGTTTCTCGATAATGATTACCTGATACGAATGTCATCGGCAGTGCTGGGTATTTATGGTAACTCCAAGGAAGAGGCCAATTACCCGGCTTATTTCGTGGACTCGCAGGGCAATCCGTTTGATGGTGCCACCGCCCGATACACATTGCGGTTTGAGCCGGGCTCGATGCCGCCGGTCAACGCCTTCTGGTCACTGACCATGTACGAACTGCCTTCCAGTCTACTGACCGAGAACCCGATCAACCGGTACCTGATCAACTCGACGATGGAGGCTGACCTGCGCTCTGGGTCGGATGGCAGTATCACCCTGTATATCCAGCACGAACCACCGGGCGAGGACAAGCTGGCCAACTGGCTGCCGGCACCCGCTGGTCCTTTCTTCATGATCATGCGCCAGTACTGGCCGAAGCCCGAAGCTTTGGATGGCAGTTGGGGCGTGCCACAGGTTGTTCGTGCCAACGAATAACCGCTGCAAGTCCGCGTCAAAACACATGGGAAGCGCCTGATAACTTCAAGGAGTCTCTGACAATGAACGGTTCCAAACAAATCATTGCTTGGCTGGGCATACCGCTAATCGCATCGCTCGCTGCCTGTAGCGAGTCAATTGAATCTGCCGCCAACACTGACGCCGGGCTGGCTCAGATGGCGCAGGAGGGAGCGACGGTGCCAGACCTGAGTGATCCAGGGTTTTGGTCGAGAACCTCAGAAGGCAAAATCATTGTCACGCCAGACAACTTTATTCGTGCAGAATCGAACGTCTATATGGCCGCTCAGGTAGCTGATGGTGCATTCGGTACTTTCAAGCACACCCGCGAGGTGGCCCCGGTCGACCGACAACTGATCGTGCGGCTTAACCGCGATACCATCTATTCCTCCGGAGTCTTCGATCTGGATGCGGGTCCGGTGACCTTTACGCTTCCAGAGTCTGACGGCCGCTTCGTATCAGCACTGGTCATCAACGAGGACCATTTCAATCCAAACGTCTTTTATGGCGCTGGAAGCTATACGCTGACGAAAGAGGACGTAGGTACGCGTTATGTGATGGTTGGTATCCGGATTCTGGCTAATCCCAACGATCCAGAGGACATGCGCCAGGCCAACGCGATTCAGGACAGTATGACGGTCAGTCAGCCTGGAGGACCTGGCACATTTGAGATTCCGGAGTGGGATCCGGTCAGCCAGAAGGCGGTGCGTGAAGCGCTGATAGCCTTATCGAGCACGCTGCCGGATCTGCGTTATGCAGCCGGCGCGGAGAAGTCTTCAGTCGATCCGGTCAGGAGGCTGGCAGCCGCTGCTTCGGGCTGGGGACTGAATCCGGACAAGGATGCGATCTATCTGAATGTGTTTCCAGAGAACAATGATGGTACTACGGCGTACCAGCTGACGGTCGGCGAGGTTCCCGTGGATGAGTTTTGGTCCGTCACGGTATATACGGTTGACGGTTTTTTTGAACCTAACGATTTCAACGCCTATTCAATCAACAGTGTCACTGGCAAGGCTGCCGAGGATGGTTCAATCACTATCCATTTCGGCAATTGCAGTAGCGAGAGCGTTAACTGTCTGCCGGTGACTTCTGGCTGGAATTACATGGTGCGTCTGTATCGTCCGCGTGCCGAAATCCTGAATGGAAGCTGGTCTTTTCCGGTCGCGATGCCTGTGCAGTGAGTTTTCCTGTCAGGCTATTTGCCGTTTTTTAGAGGGACATGGCTCTGAGCGAGGCTGGATTAAATATGGATGACAGCATAGTGGTTCCATGCAATTCTGAGGCTGTATCAGCATTTTGATTGCGTAGTGGCGTCAGATTGGAGGCAGTCGCATGGAACCACGGACCGGCAACAATGCTAATAAAAGTCTTTTCATGGCTACTCTGCGGGACCTTGCTATTGTCGGTGGCGTCGTCTTTGCCGCCAGCCTGTTGGGTATTTTGAGCAGGCCAACAGGCCTGCTGGCGGTCTTCTGGCCTGCCAACGCGATTCTCCTGGGGTTGTTCGTGCGTATGCCGCACCTGGCCACCGGTCGTGGCTGGCTGGTAGCTGCGCTGGGCTATCTGGCTGCGGATCTGGTCACCGGCAGTTCAACGCTGAACTCATTATGGTTGGCAGCGGCCAATCTGACCGGGGTCGCTGTAGGCTCCTTCCTGTATCAGCGCATTGACCCTGAACACCGCACGTTGTCACGTCCCTTGTCTGTGCTTTACATGCTGGCAATCTGCGCAGCATCGGCGGCGGCTGGCTCGGTGATCGGTTCAGAGGTGGGGCCGGCCTTCATGGAGCAGGGGCGGCTGATTGGCGCGGCATTCTGGTTCACTACTGAGTTGGCGCACAGCATCATCGTGTTGCCCTTGATCTTGATCATGCCGCCACTTTCGAGGTTGCTCGGTTGCTTGCACGCGGGATGGCGTCTGCGACGCGGCTCTGTACAGCGGATGGCGCCCTTCCTGGCTCTGGTAGCGTCGATACTGATTGGGGTCGTGCTTGGTGGGCCTGGTGCGTTGGCCTTCCCGATTCCTGCGTTGCTCTGGTGTGCGCTGACCTATGGCCTGTTTACAACCGTCTTGCTGACGCTGGCCACAACCATATTCAAGCTGATTACTGTGACGGTCACGACGGGTGTTGCTCAGCATCCGCTGCCGGAAGAATTCATCCTGTCTGTGCTGTCGCTGAGGCTGGGTATTGTCTTCGTGGCGCTCAGTCCGCTGACCGTGGCAAGCATAAATCAGGTGCGTAAGCACATGCTGCAGCGTCTTGACTACGCTGCGAACCATGACTCGCTGACTGGCGCATTGGTGCGGCGGGCATTCATGGCCCAAAGCGCATGGCTGATGACCCAGTTCGAGCGCTATCCGCGTGGGCTGGCGGTGCTGATGGTCGATATTGATCACTTCAAGCGCATCAACGACGAGTACGGACACTCAGTGGGTGACGATGCGTTGTCGGGGCTTTCTCATGCGGTGATGCAACGGCTGCGCGAGGGTGATCTGTTTGGTCGACTCGGTGGTGAAGAGTTTGGGGTGATCATGCCCAATCTCACCGCCGATGAGGCCAGCAAGGCGGCGGAACGGTTGCGTGAGCAAGTTTCTCAGGTGGAGGTTGTTTGTGCCGATGGCGCACCGCTGCGCATGACCATCAGTGTCGGGTTGGCAATGCACTATCCCGGCGACAGCCATGCTTTGTCCGATCTGCTGGCAGAGGCTGACCAGGCGCTTTATCGCGCCAAGGCTGATGGTCGTGACCGGGTCAGTCTTGCCTGGCTGCTGGAAAACCAGCCAGGCTTCTCGGGATAAGGCCGGAACTCAGGGTCGGTGCTGCTGGTAGTCCTGCAGTTGCGGTAGAGCCCAGTCGAGCAGTTGGCTGAAGAGCTGGTCCAGGGCCAGGCCATAGGCCTTGACCGCGCCGGCGGGCTGGTGGTCATCAAGGGGTTGTTCGACCAGGAAAGTGCGACCGGCGATGACGTGGCGGTTGCCGGGTTCGATCAGGCGGGCTACCAGTTCGACCGTGGCTTGTGGGCCTTGTTCGCCGTAAATCACCTGGAAGCGCTGCAGATCACTACCCAGGTGAAGGTCGGCGTGCAGACCGTGCTCGTCACTGGTGACGCTTTCCAGGCCGCTGCGCAGGCTGAAACTGCGGACCAGGTGTTCGCGCACCAGTGCGGGCGCCGGGTCGCTCCAGCGTGCGCCCTTGTAGGTGCTGAGTTGGTCGCCTTGGGGGTTGACCAGCATCCGTGGGCCGCTTTGGGCAAAGCCGGCTTGGGGAGTGTTGATCCGCAACGACAAGCCCAGTGGCTGAGCCTGGGGATTGCTGCCCAATGTCGAGGCGGGCAACTGATAGACCCGTACTGGCTCGCTTTCCGGAATCAGGGTACAGGCGCTGAGCCAGAGCAGGCCGCTGGCTGCCAGTAGAGGACGCAGAGTGGTTGCACGGATCACGGTTCAAACTCCTCCATGGTGTCGCGGCCCAGCAGGAAGCGGGTTGGGTTGTCTTCCAGACGGCGGCTGATGTTGCGTAGTGAATTCAGGCTGCTGCGCAGTTCATTCACGGCCGGCTCCAGCTGCCCCAGTCCTTGCATGCCGGAGGCGAAGGCCTCGCTGTTGTTGCTCAGTAGCTCTTCCAGCAGGCCACTGGTGCGGGCGATTGAGGCCAGTGCCTGTTCGGCGTTGTCAAGTGTGCGGGTGCCCTGCTCGTTGAGCAGGGTATCGGCGTCACGCATCAGGTTGCTGGTGTAGTTCAGAGTTTCGCTGGCCTGGCGGCTGACCTTGGTCAGTTCGCTGACCAGTATCTGCAGGTTGTCGCCCTGACCGGCAATGGCCTGGGTGGCCTGATCGATTGAAGACAGCGTGCGGCTGATGCTGGCAGCGTTTTCTTCGGACAGGATGGTACGGGCGTTAGCGACCAACTGGTTGATGTTGGTCACCAGATCTTCGCCGTTGGCCAACAGCGTGGAAATCGGCGAGGGGGTGGCGATGATCACCGGGTCCTGACCGTTCTTGCCGCGCAGCAGTGGGCTTTCGGGGTTACCATGGCTGAGCTCTATGACCGAGGTGCCGGTGATGCCGGTAAATGACAGCCGGGCGCGAGTGTCTTCCTTGATAGGGACTTCGCTACCGACTCGAATCCGTGCCAGTACTCGGCGCGGGTCGTTGGGGTCGAGGCTCAACTCACTGATGTCACCGATTCGGATGCCACTGTATTGCACCGAGCTGCCGCGCGACAGGCCGGTCACTGCTTCGTTGAAGACGACCAGATAGTAGTTGTATTCCCGGCTGGTGCTGGAGTGGCTAAGCCAGATGGCGAAGAATATCCCGGCCGCGCCGGCCAGCAGAGTGAACAAACCGATCAGAACGTGATGGGCACGGGTTTCCATTAGCTTTGCAACTCCCCAGGGGCGCTGGAATGGGCACTGAATGCGGCAGCTCGACCGCGCGGGCCATGAAAGTAATCCTGAATCCAGGCGTTGTCGGTGGCGGCGACTCGCTCCAGAGTGTCAGCGACCAGCACCCTGCGGTTGGACAGGACGGCAATTCGGTCGCAAATGGCGTACAGGGTGTCGAGGTCATGGGTGACCAGAAATACGCTCAACCCCAAGGCATCGCGCAGGGTCTTGATCAACTGGTCGAAGGCGGCGGCGCCGATCGGGTCGAGTCCGGCGGTGGGCTCGTCCAGAAACAGGATGTCTGGGTCCAGCGCCAGGGCTCGCGCCAGGGCGGCGCGTTTGACCATGCCGCCGGACAGCTCGGACGGATACTTGTCACCGGCACCGGGCGGGAGTCCGGCCAGTGCCAGTTTGATTGAGGCCAGGTGTTCGGCATCATCGCGGCTGAGGCCGGCATGTTCGATCAGTGGCAGGGCGACATTTTCGGTTACGGTCAGCGAAGAAAACAGTGCGCCTTGCTGAAACAGCACGCCAAAGCGTCGTTCATATTGCGAGCGCTGGGTTTCGGGCAGCGTTTGCAGGTCCTGACCGAATACTTTGACGCTGCCGGCGTTGGGTCGGCGCAGGCCGACTATGGAGCGCAGCAGTACCGATTTGCCGGTGCCTGAGCCGCCGACCACGCCGAGAATTTCCCCCGCCTGAATATCCAGGTCGAGGTTCTCGTGAATGGTTTGGGTGCCGAAACGGTTGACCAGGCCGCGGACTTCGACCAGCGGAGTCGCCTTGGTGGTATCCATGCTCACCAGCCCATCTCCATGTAGAACAGTGCCGCCAGGGCGTCGATCAGGATCACGACGAAGATCGACTGTACCACGCTGGAGGTGGTGTGCTCACCGACCGATTCCGCACTGCCACTAACCTTGAAGCCTTCCAGACAGCCGATGATGGCAATCAAGAAAGCAAACAGCGGCGCCTTGGCCATACCCAGCAGGAAGTGGCGGACCTCGACATTGTTCTGCAGGATGCTGAGAAACATGGTCGGTGAAATATCCAGGGATAGCGCGCAAACCATGGCCCCGCCAAAAAGGCCGGAGATCATGGCCACGAAGGTCAGCAGTGGCAGGGCGACCAACATAGCCAGCACCCGAGGTAGCACCAGGATGTCCAGCGGGTTGAGGCCCAGGGCCCGGATCGCGTCGATTTCCTCGTTGGCTTTCATTGAGCCGATCTGGGCGGTAAAGGCGCTGGCGGTACGGCCGGCCATCAGGATAGCGGTCAGCAGCACAGCGAATTCGCGCAGGAACGAAAAAGCGATCAGGTCGACGGTGTAGATGCTGGCGCCAAACTCTGACAGCACGGTGGCGCCGAGAAAGGCGATTACAGCACCGACCATGAAGGTCAGCAAGGCCACGATCGGCACTGCATTCAAGGCGGTTTGTTCGATCTGGGCGACCACGGCGGTTACCCGCCAGTTGCCCGGGCGCAGCAGGTTGCGGGCAAACCCGGCCAAGGTCAGGCCGATGAAGCCGAGCAAGTCGGTGGTGTGTTGCCAGAATACGGCCATGGCTTTGCCGACCCGCTCCAGCAGCTCAAGTAGCGTGGCGCGTGGTGGCAGATGTTCTGGGGCAGTTTCCTGCTGGCTGTCGACAATCCGCTTGAGCAGAGCGCGGCGTTCCTGGGGCAACTCACTGGAGTCGCTCAGGCGCAGGAGAAGGTCGTGGCCGAGCAGTTCGGCCAGCAATTGCCCGCCGGCGGTATCGAGCTTGCCGAGCTGGCTGAGATCGGCGTCGCTCCAGGCCGGCTTGCCGCTGCGGGCCTTGAGTATCAGGCGCCGCAGTTCGGCGTAATGGGGGAGAGTCCAGTCACCCTGGATAATCAGTTGCTCGGGATTGCCTGGTGCGTCTCGGACAAAGTCGTTAGCAGGTAAGGCCGGCATGCTGGTCGATTCCGGGTGGGGCTGCCGGTAGCCGGCAGCCAGGGCTCAGGACTTGCGCTTGAGACCGAATTCTTCGGACAGGGTGCCCGGACTGTCTTCGGTCTTGGGCGCATAGTCGCGCGGAGGCTCAAGGGTATCGAAGACCGCGTTGGCACGCTCGCTTTCAACCGGTGCGGCTTCCTGTTCAAGGGCGGCCAGCAGGCGTTGACGAGTCATGTCGTCAGGGGCCAGTTCCATGGCGCCGTGGGTCAGATGCTCCTGAATCTCCTGATAGTTGCGGTTGAGCCGGGCGACCAGAGTAGCGGTGGTCTTGAAGTGGCTGGACACTTCTTGTTGATATTCTTCGAAACGCAGTTGCAGGCTTTCCAGTTGAGCCTGGGTGTTGGTCGATTGGCCGCCGCTCACACGCCGCGCTATCTGGGTCAGGACAATACCCAAGACAATGCCGATGGCCAGTGCGATGATGACCGCAATCCACAGATTTTCGCTTGATTCCACCTTCGGCTCCCTTCTTGATTCGATTGTAGGGCAGTGCAACGGCACGCCCCTGACAGCTATGTCTTAACGGTAGCGACATTTCATGGACAAGGCTAGTACCCTTAGCCTTGTACAGCCATGCGACGTCAGTCTGAAAGTTACAGTCACGGAGAAAATGCAAATGAGTCAAAGCCGTCCCGAGGAACAGTTGTTGATCGAGGGGCCGGCGGGTCCGCTGGAGGTGGTGTTGACCCGGGCCGAGCAGCCTACTGCGCTGGCGGTGATCTGCCATCCGCATCCGCTGCATGGCGGCACCCTGCACAACAAGGTAGTGCATACCTTGATGCGGGCCGCGCGCGATCAGGGTGCCAGCACCGTACGGTTCAATTTTCGCGGGGTTGGCAAAAGTATTGGCGAACATGACGATGGGCGTGGTGAAACCGCTGACTGTCTGGCTGTGATCGATTGGGCGCGGCGTGAGCTGGGTGATTTGCCGCTGTGGGTGATGGGCTTTTCGTTCGGCGGTTATGTTGCGGCCGCAGCGGCCAGCCAGTTGCAGCAGTGGCCGCAGCGCTTGGTGTTGGTGGCTCCCTCGGTTGAGCGTATGCCCTTCGCCGACCTGATGCCGCTGACTGGCCCGGCAACGGTGCTGATGGGCGAGGCCGACGAGGTCGTGGCCTCCGAGGCGGTGTTCGACATGTTGGAAGGGCAGCCAGGAGTCGATATGCAGCGCTTTGCGGCTACCGGGCACTTCTTTCACGGCAAACTGGTGGAGCTTAAGGCGGCGGCCGAGCGTTCGCTGGCTGAGCATTGATTGCCAAGGGCTACTGCCGGCGGGTACAGTATCGCCCCCGTCGATATCCCTTGGTACACCAGCATGACGCCCCTTGAACGCTATCAGGCGGACCTCAAGCGTCCGGACTTTTTTCATGACCCGGCTCAGGAGCAGGCGGTCCGGCATTTGCAGCGCCTGTATGATGACCTGGTTGCCAGCGAGCTGAACCAGCGAACCGGTAGTGGGCTGTTCGGCAAGCTGCGCAAGCGTCGTCCCGAACTGATCAAGGGCCTGTATTTCTGGGGTGGCGTGGGTCGGGGCAAGACCTATCTGGTTGATACCTTCTTCGACGCGCTGCCGTTCGAGCGCAAGATGCGCACTCACTTCCATCGCTTCATGCAGCGTGTGCATCAGGAGTTGAAGACGCTCAAAGGCGAGAAGAACCCGCTGACTGTCATTGCCAAGCGTTTCGCCAACGAGGCTCGGGTTATCTGCTTCGACGAGTTCTTCGTTTCCGATATCACTGACGCCATGATTCTTGCCACTTTGCTTGAAGAGTTGTTCAAGAACGGCGTGAGCCTGGTGGCGACCTCGAATATTGTCCCGGATGGTCTGTACAAGGATGGTTTGCAGCGCGCCCGCTTTTTGCCGGCGATTGCACTGCTCAATCAGCACACTGACGTTGTGAATGTCGATAACGGGGTCGACTACCGTCTGCGCGCCCTGGAGCAGGCCGAGTTGTACCACTGGCCGCTGGACGCTGAGGCCGAGGTGAGCCTGCGTCGCAGCTTCGAAAGCCTGGTGCCGGATATCGTTGAGGTGGTCGAGGCCGAGGTGCTGACTATCGAGAATCGGCCAATTCGCTCGGTTCGGGTTTGTGAAGACGTAGCCTGGTTCGAGTTTCGCGAGCTTTGCGACGGGCCGCGCAGCCAGAACGACTACATCGAGCTGGCCAAGGAATTTCACGCCGTGCTGCTGGCCAATGTCGAGCAGATGGGCGTCAGCAAGGATGACATGGCTCGACGCTTCATCAATCTGGTCGATGAGTTCTACGATCGCAGCGTCAAGCTGATCATTTCCGCCGAGGTTGATCTCAAGGATCTCTACAGCGGTGGCCGGCTGGAGTTTGAATTTCAACGGACCCTGAGCCGGTTACTGGAAATGCAGTCGCACGAGTTCCTGGCGCGACCGCACCGCCCCTAGGGAAGCACGGATTCAATCAGTTCGGTGTTGGCCCAGTTGGCGCTGAGCTTGTGTGCTGCCATAGACGCCAGGTTCAGCCAGTGTTCTGCTGGAACTGGCGGCGGAACTGGTTGGGTGACAGGCCGGTGTGTTGACGGAACAGTCGGGCAAAGAAGCTGGCGTCATCGTAGCCGATGTCATAACTGATGGTCTTGATGCTGCGCCGGGTGGTGCTGAGCAGGTTCTTCGCTGTTTCTATGCGTAGCCGCTGCAGGTAGTGCAGTGGCTTGTCGCCGGTGGCGCTCTGGAAGCGGCGCATGAAGTTGCGAATGCTCATGCCGTGCTGGCTGGCCACATCCTCAAAGCGAAATTTCTCCGAGAAGTGCTCCTCCAACCAATGCTGGATCTGCAGGATGGCGACGTCCTGGTGCAGTTTCTGGCCGCCAAAACCGATCATCCCTGGAGTGTAACTGCGCTGGACCTCGTACAGGGTGTCGCGGGCTACCGCCTGGGCGACCTGGCTGCCGCAGAAGTGCTCGATCAGGTGGATATGCAGGTCGCAGGCCGAAGTCACGCCAGCGGCGCAGAAAATCCGGTCGGCGTCGGTGATGTGCTTGTCGCGGTTGAGCAACACCTGAGGGAAGCGTCGGCTGAACTCGTCAAACAAGCGCCAGTAGGTGGTGGCTTCGCGATCATCCAGCAAGCCGGCGGCGGCAATCCAGAATACTCCGCTGGCCTCGGCGCTGATCAGGGCGCCACGGGCGTGTTCACGCCGCAGCCAGGCCGGTACCCCGGGATAGCGTTCAAGCAACTGATCGAAGTCGCCCCAGAAGGCCGGTAGCACGATCAATTGTGGATGCAGGGCATCGATGGTTGCTTCGATCGCGAGCCGGTCCTGGCTGAAGCTGGTGACAGGCTGGTCGTCAGCGGCGACGATTGAGGTTCGAAAGCCTGGGGTCAGCCCCAGGCCACGTTGACGACCGTCACGCAGGCTGGCCATGTGAAAGAAATCCTTGGCCTGCATCAGGGTTGAGGCAATTACCCCGTCGGTGGCGAGAATGGCAACCTGGCGAAGGGGTGTGGGTGAGGTTGTGAGCATGGCGGAGCCTGTTATTGTCGGTCTGTTCGGCCATGTTATGACTAAAGCATCTTGTTCGGTGGCGCAAGTGTCCTGTTTGGCGGATAAGTCATGCGAATGTCGCTACCCGGCCGGCAGGGCCGGCCGGGTAGATAGTCAGGGTGCGGGGTTGGGCTGGTTGCGGTGGATCGCGGCGATGCTTTCCAGCACCTTGTCGGTCAGCCCCATGTTGATGCTGGTCAGGTTGCGGTTGAGTTGGTCCATGTTGGTGGCGCCGATGATGTTGCTGGTCACGAACGGCTGGCGAGTGACAAAGGCCAAAGCCATCTGGGCCGGGTCCATGCCATGTTCGCGGGCCAGTTGTACGTAGCGGGCACAGGCTTTCTGGGCTTCGGGGTTGGTATAGCGGGCGAAGCGCTCAAACAACGTCAGGCGGGCTTTTTCCGGGCGCAGGCCGTTGAGGTACTTGCCGGTCAGGGTGCCGAACGCCAGGGGCGAGTAGGCTAGCAGGCCGACTTTCTCGCGGATCGAGATTTCTGCCAGACCAACTTCATAGCTGCGGTTGAGCAGGTTGTAGGGGTTCTGCACCGACACGATGCGCGGCCAGCCACGACTTTCGGCCAGTTGCAGGAAGCGACTGACGCCCCAGGGTGTTTCGTTGGACAGGCCGATGTGGCGAATTTTGCCTGCCTTGATCTGTTCGTCGAGCACTTCCAGGGTGTCTTCGATCGGAGTGAACTGCTCGTCCGCGCTGTGTTCGTAGCCGAGCTTGCCGAAAAAGTTGGTGTTGCGGTCCGGCCAGTGCAGTTGATACAGATCGATATAGTCGGTTTGCAGGCGGCGCAGGCTGGCGTCCAGAGCGTTGGTGATGTGTTCGCGGGTAAAGCGGGTGAGGCCGTCGCGGATGTGGGGGAGCCAGTCGCCAGGACCTGCCACCTTGCTGGCAATTACCCATTTGTCACGTTGACCGTGCTGCTTGAAGTAGTTGCCGATGATGGTTTCGGTGGCGCCATAGGTTTCGCCGCGCGGCGGGACCGGGTACATCTCGGCGGTATCGATGAAGTTGACCCCGGCATCGCGGGCCCGGTCGATCTGGGCAAAGGCCTCCTTCTCAGTATTCTGTTCGCCCCAGGTCATGGTGCCCAGGCAGAGGGCGCTGACCTTGAGCGGGCTACGGCCCAGCGGGCGGTATTGCATGGTGATCTCCTTGGGTTGTGATGCGGCACCTCATTATTGACCACGCGCGGGGCCAATGTTCAATGGCTGCTTAAATAAAGGTTGTAATTTTTTTCGCCATTGGCATAATGCCGGTCCACTTTCGACAGGATGCCTAGCCTGTCGTTGTTGTTACAGCACAGATGCCACCCAGACCCACAGAGCCCCCACCTGAGTGTCTGTCTAGGCTTTGTTGGCTTGTAAAAACACATTTCATTCTGTAAGATTCGCCCTCTTATTTAGTGGGCCTCTGAGGCTAGGATTAATGAAAACCTTCAGCGCCAAACCGGAAACCGTAAAACGCGATTGGTACGTCGTAGATGCCGCGGGTCTGACCCTGGGTCGTCTGGCTACCGAAGTTGCTTCCCGTCTGCGTGGCAAGCACAAGCCCGAATACACCCCGCATGTCGATACCGGTGATTACATCGTTATCGTCAATGCCGAGAAAATTCAGGTAACCGGTGCCAAGGCACAAGACAAGATCTACTACAGCCACTCCGGTTTTCCGGGCGGCATCAAGTCGATCAACTTCGAAAAGCTGATCCAGCGCGCTCCTGAGCGCGTGATCGAGACCGCCGTCAAGGGCATGCTGCCGAAGAACCCTCTGGGTCGTGCCATGTACCGCAAGCTGAAAGTGTATGCCGGTGCTGCTCACCCGCATGCTGCCCAGCAACCCCAAGAACTGAAGATCTAACAGGAGCTCACTATGTCGGCGACTCAAAACTACGGTACTGGCCGTCGTAAAACCGCCACCGCTCGCGTGTTCCTGCGTCCGGGTACTGGCAACATCTCTATCAACAATCGTTCGCTGGAGAATTTCTTCGGTCGCGAAACCGCCCGCATGGTGGTTCGTCAGCCGCTTGAGCTGACCCAGAGCACCGAGAAGTTCGATGTCTACGTTACCGTCAAGGGCGGTGGTATCTCCGGTCAGGCCGGTGCCATCCGTCACGGCATTACTCGTGCCCTGATGGAATACGACGAGACTCTGCGTGGCGAACTGCGCAAGGCTGGTTACGTGACTCGCGATGCTCGTGAGGTTGAGCGTAAGAAAGTCGGTCTGCGCAAGGCGCGTAAGCGTCCGCAATACTCCAAGCGTTAAGCCGAAAGGCGAATCGCTCAGCGCCCGGTTTCCGTTTGGACTCCGGGCGTTTTTGTATCTGCGACAACCTGTCGCGCCCCTTCCTTTGGGCTGAAAGTCGCGTCGGGCGTGGCTTGCGCCTTTCCTTGAAACCTCTCGCGGGATGACTATCGCCTTGTCAAAAAAGGGGTTTTTCATTACCATCTGATTCATTTTGTGCAAGCTGTTTAATACTTGAAAAGGCCTTGGAAAAGGCCTGTTTAGCTGATGGGAGACGACTGGATGAGTAATGACGGCGTGAATAATGGCCGGCGTCGCTTCCTGGTAGCAGCCACGAGTGTCGTGGGTGCTGCCGGAGCCGTAGGGGCCGCTGTGCCCTTCGTGGGATCTTGGTTCCCAAGCGCCAGAGCCAAGGCAGCAGGGGCGCCGGTACGGGTGAATATCAGCAAGCTGGAGGCCGGGCAGCAACTTGTTGCCGAGTGGCGCGGTCAGCCGGTATTCGTATCCCGCCGTACCGAAGAGGCCCTGCGTCTGCTTGAGGAGATGGATAGCGTGGTCGCCGACCCGGATTCCAAGTCATCTGATCAGCCGGATTACGTGGATCCACGTACTCGGGCGATCAAGCCGGAAGTTCTGGTGGTGATCGGTATCTGTACTCACTTGGGTTGCTCGCCGCTGTTCCGTCCGGAAGTAGCTTCTGCCGATATGGGCGCAGACTGGAAGGGTGGTTACTTCTGCCCGTGTCACGGTTCCCACTACGATATGTCGGGTCGAGTCTGGCGTGCCCAGCCGGCGCCGCTGAACCTGCCGGTGCCCCCGCATCACTACGAAACTGATGATGTCATCGTCATTGGTCTGGATCCGGAGACTGCCTGATGAGCAAACTGATGAACTGGGTCAATGAGCGCATGGCCGTCACCAAGGTGATGGAAGACCATCTGACCAAATACTATGCGCCCAAGAACTTCAACTTCTTCTACTTTTTCGGCTCTCTGGCCATGCTGGTGCTGGTCAATCAGATCGTTACCGGTATCTGGCTGACCATGAGCTACGAGCCTTCCGCCGAAGGCGCTTTCGCTTCGATCGAATACATCATGCGTGATGTCGAGTACGGCTGGCTGCTGCGCTATCTGCACTCCACCGGCGCCTCGATGTTCTTTGTCGTGGTTTACCTGCACATGCTGCGTGGCCTGATGTACGGCTCCTACCAGAAGCCGCGCGAGCTGGTCTGGCTGTTCGGTATGCTGATCTATCTGATCCTGATGGCCGAAGCCTTCATGGGCTACCTGCTGCCCTGGGGTCAGATGTCCTACTGGGGTGCCCAGGTAATTATCTCGCTGTTCGGTGCCATTCCGTTCATTGGTCCGGATCTGGCCCAGTGGGTACGTGGTGACTACCTGATCTCCGGGATTACCCTGAACCGCTTCTTTGCCCTGCATGTGATCGCGCTGCCGATCGTGCTGCTGGGTCTGGTGGTGCTGCATATCATCGCGCTGCACGAAGTGGGTTCCAACAACCCGGATGGTATCGACATCAAGAAACTGAAGGACGAGAACGGCAAGCCGCTGGACGGCATCGCCTTCCACCCGTACTACACCGTCAAGGATATTGTCGGCGTGGTGGTGTTCCTGTTCGTGTTCTGCACCATCGTGTTCTTCTTCCCGGAAATGGGTGGTTTCTTCCTCGAGCACCCGAACTTTGAAGTGGCCAACCCGCTGAAGACGCCTGACCACATCGCTCCGGTCTGGTACTTCACACCGTTCTACGCGATTCTGCGCGCGGTTCCGGCTATCGCTGGCTCGGCCTTCCCGGGTGTACTGGCGATGGGGGCTGCGATTGCCGTGCTGTTCGTATTGCCCTGGCTGGACCGTAGTCCGGTGCGCTCGATCCGCTACAAAGGCTGGATGAGCAAGCTGTGGCTGGTGATCTTCTGCGTCTGCTTCGTGATCCTCGGCGTGCTGGGTGCCATCCCGGCGACTCCGGGTCGTACGCTGCTGTCGCAGGTCTGCACCGTTCTGTATTTCGCCTTCTTCATCCTGATGCCGTTCTACACCCGGATGGAGAAGACCAAACCGGTTCCGGAGAGGGTTACTGGCTAATGAAAAAGCAACTGATTGCTCTGTGTTTTGCGCTGTTGCCCTGCGTGGCTCTGGCGGCGCCCAGCAACTACCCGCTGGAAAAGGCTAATATCGATCTGCGTGACAAGGCTGCTCTGCAGGATGGTGCGCGCACTTTCGTCAACTACTGCATGGGCTGCCACTCCGCTCAGTTCCAGCGTTATGAGCGCGTAGCCAACGATCTGGGGATTCCGGATGAGCTGATGCTGGAGAACCTGGTGTTCACCGAGGGCACGCTGATCGGTGACCACATGAAGATCGGCATGCGTCCTCAGGACTCCAAGGTTTGGTTTGGTGGTGCGCCGCCGGATCTGACCATGGTTGCCCGGGTGCGTGGCAACGACTGGCTTTATACCTACCTGAAGACCTTCTACGAGGATCCTTCGCGTCCGTTCGGTGCCAACAACATGCTGTTCCCGAACGTGGGTATGCCTAATGTGCTGATGGAGCTGCAAGGTCGTCAGGTGATTGGCTGCAAGGCCATGCCGGTGATGGATGGCAATACCCCCAAGCGTGATCCGCTGACCGGTGAAACCATCAAGGACGAGCAGTGTGATGTGCTGACTGTGCTGCCGGATACTGGCACTCAGACCGAGGCCGAGTTCGATACCACTGTGCGTAACCTGGTTGCGTTCCTGGCTTATTCGGCTGACCCGATCAAGCTGGAGCGTCACCGCATCGGTGTGTACGTGTTGCTGTATCTGGCCTTCCTGTTCGTCTTTGCCTTCCTGCTCAAGCGCGAGTACTGGAAAGACGTCCACTGATCCTGGTTCTGCGGATCAAAACAGCGCGCCCTTTGGGGCGCGTTGTTGTTTCTGGGGTATACTACGCACTTTGTTCTCAGGCAGTTGTCGGTTGTGGCTGATGCCAGTCATTCGATCGTGCAACCTGTGTTACCGCAATCCGCGAGAGGATGAGGGTTGATTTATGGGCGTTACCACCGCCAGCAAGCGTTCCTCCATGGCTTTCTTTTCTGACCCCCGTGACCATTACTGTCATCGTGTGCGCATCGTCCTGGCTGAAAAGGGCGTGACAGTCGATGTGGTCAATGTTGAGCCAGGCAACCCGCCGCAGGAACTGGTGGAAACCAACCCCTACAGCAGCGTGCCGACCCTGCTTGATCGTGATCTGGTGCTCTATGAGCCGAACATCATGATGGAATACCTGGATGAACGCTTTCCGCATCCGCCGTTGCTGCCGGTCTATCCTGTGGCACGGGCCAACAGCCGTTTGCTGATGTACCGGGTGCAGCGCGACTGGTGCTCGCTGGTTGATGTGATCGGCAACCCGAAAAGCTCCGAGGCTGCCGTTACCAAGGCGCGCAAGGAACTGCGTGAGAGTCTGATCGGTGTAGCGCCAGTATTCGCCGAGATGCCTTTTTTCATGAGCGACGAGTTCAGTCTGGTCGACTGCTGTATCGCTCCCATCCTCTGGCGCTTGCCGCTGCTCGGTATTGAACTGCCCAAGCAGGCCAAGCCACTGCTGGACTATATGGATCGTATCTTTGCCCGTGAAGGCTTTATCGCCAGCCTGTCTGCGGCGGAAAAGGATATGCAGTAATCGCTTTAACCGTTCGGAGTACCGCATGGCCGTAATGAGTCCAAGCCGCCCTTATCTTATCCGCGCGTTGTACGAGTGGATTTTGGATAACAATTGCACCCCGTACCTGCTGGTCAATGCCGGATTTCCCGGAACCCGAGTGCCGGAAGGCTTTGTCGAGGATGATCAGATCGTCCTGAATCTGTCCCCCGGTGCTATCCGTCAGCTCGAAATGGATAATGACGCGATCAGCTTCGATGGGCGTTTTGGTGGCGTGGCGCAACAGGTCTGGATTCCTGCCTTGGCAGTGATGGCTATCTATGCCCGGGAGAATGGTCAGGGGATGGTGTTCGAGATCGACCCGGTCAGCCCGCCACCAGCCGATGACCCGGCCCCGGACGGCGACAACAAGCCGAGTGGTCGGCCATCGTTGAAGGTGGTCAAGTAAAACTAAGGGAAGTGTGGTGGCTGGACCTGATCATCCAGCCACCAGTTTCAGGCCATTCAGTCGATATACTCGAACAGCTTGACGATTCGCTGCACACCGCCCACCTGCTGTACCGTCTGCACGGCCAGATCGGCTTCGCTGCGCCGCAGCAATCCTTGCAGATAAACCACGCCAGCTTCCGTCGTAACCTTGATCCGGCGTCCGGGGATGCTGCTGTCGGCCAGTAGTCGGGTCTTGGCGTTGGTGGTGATCACGGTGTCGTGGTTGCGCGCCAGCAGCGGCAGGTTCTCACCCACGGTCAGCTCGTTATGCACCACCTTGACCCGTTGAACTTCACGCGCGGCGTTTTCTGCCAGCGTCTTTAGCTCGGCGCGCGGCACCTGGCCGGCCAGCAGGACTACGCCGTTGTAACTGGAGACGATGATGCGGGCTTCACGCTCGATATCGATGTGCGCTTTAGCGACATTGACCCTGGCTTTGGTTTCGATCAGTTGGTCATCGATCCGGCTGCCAAAGGTGCGTGTACCGTAGTTGTCTTCGATCGGGGCATCGCGGGTTGCGGTCAGTACCGAACTGCAGCCGGCGCTGAGCAGCGCCGCCAATACGAGACTGGTAAATCTGATCATTCCTCACTCCCGAACAATTGTCGATCAATCAGGTCGCACAGGCAGTGGATGGCCAGCAGATGAACCTCCTGGATACGTGCGGTAGAGCGAGCTGGTACCCGGATTTCGACATCCTCGGGCAGCAGCAGGGGAGCCATGGCGCCACCGTCGCGGCCGGTCAGGGCGACCACCAGCATGTCGCGGTCGTGGGCTGCCTGAATGGCCTGAATCACGTTGCCGGAGTTGCCGCTGGTGGAGATCGCCAGCAGTACATCGCCCGGCTGACCAAGTGCGCGGATCTGCTTGGAAAAGATCTCGTCGTAGCTGTAATCGTTGGCGATAGAAGTGATGGTCGAGCTATCGGTAGTCAAAGCGATAGCTGGCAGGCTGGGGCGTTCGCGCTCGAAGCGATTTAGCAGCTCGGACGAGAAGTGCTGAGCATCACCGGCTGAGCCGCCGTTGCCGCAGGTCAGTATCTTGCCTTCGCTGAGCAGACTGTTGACCATCACCTGGCTGGCCTGTTCGATACTGGGCCCGAGCACTTCCATGGCGCGGGTCTTGGTTTCAATGCTGTCGGTAAAAAGCTGCCTGATACGGTGTTGCATATCCATGGATAGGACTCGCTAGCAAGTGAATGCTTCTCGGATCCAGCGATAAGCGTCTGGGTCCTCAGGGTTGCCATCAGCGGCAACGACATCGAAGCGACAGGGATGGTTTGCCAGGTGCGGGTGGGTCAGGAGGTAGTGCTGGGCGGCTATCTGGACACGTTTCTGTTTGCGCCAGTCCACCGTTTCCGCTGCGCTTCCCCACTGGCTCTTCCGCCGATAACGCACTTCGACAAATACTACTGTATCCCTGTCACGCATGACCAGATCGAGTTCTCCCTGCTTGCAGCGGTAATTGCGTGCCAGCAGGCGCAATCCGGCCTTGAGCAGCAGGCGTTCGGCCTGGCGTTCAGCCAGATTGCCGAGCAACTGCTTGCTGGTCAATTGACTCATGGGGCGGGAATAAGTTCGGGAGCCGGTTGCAGTTGGCCATTGCTGATCAGGCCCCAGTGCAGTTCACGTTGAATCCGGCCGTTGTCCCCCAGGCTCAGGGTACCGGTTGCGCCCTCGATACGGGTGCCCGGGAACTGCTGCAGTTGCCGCAGCCGGCTGAAAATGCGCTGGGCGTCGATCCCCATGGCGTACAGCCGACCCATGGCGCCGCCGGCTTGCGGCCAGCTTTGACTGACGGCCTGGTACAGGCTGTCCGAGCGCTCCAGCAGCCAGGGGATTTCGGCTATGTACAGGCCGTCCAGGTCGGCATTTTGCAGGTTGTCGCCAACCTGATAGGCATGAGAAGTGGCATATACCGGCAAATCGCCGGCGTACTGGAAGGCCAGGGTCGGCTTAATTTGTCGGGCCTGTAATGGGTTAGCCGCCAGGAACAGGGCATCGATATCCTGGCGTGGGGTCGGCTGAACCACAATGCCCTGGCCAAGCAATTGCTGGATGCGGTTGCCGCGTTGCTCGCTCTGGCGAATCTGCAACAGGTCGCCAATCTGCTGAGCCATGCTTGCGGGTTGGTCAATTACTTCCCTGCCGACCAGGACCCCACCAAGGCTTTCCCAGGTTTCGCGGAAGGCCTGAAAAGCGCGCTGTCCCCAGTCGGTCTGGGCGGTCAGGGCAGCCATGCTGCGATGGCCGTCGGCCCAGGCCCGGTGGGCAGCGGAGCGGGCTTCATCCTCGGGGGCCAGGCCGAACTGGTATAGCGGCTGTTCCGAGACTCGCCGCTGCTCGCTGTAGTTCAAGGCCAGGGTCGGCAGGGGCAGTTCGCCGAGGTTGGCCAGACGGCCGACCTGATCGCGCTCTAGTGGGCCGATGACCCACTGCACACCATCCTGTTGGGCCTGAGCATAGAACTGCTGGAGGTTGCTGTAGGCAGTACTGTCATACAGGCTGACCTGAGGCTGCTCAAGTCCCTGGCTGTGAGCCTGATACTGGGCTGCTAGAAATCCATCACGCAGGGCCTGTGCGGCGCTGGCCAGTGGTCCCTGGAATGGCAGCAGCAGAGCGATGTGCTGCGGGCGGCTGGCGTGCAGCTGGAATAGCTGCATCAGCGAGTCGGGCAGCGGATTGGCTGCCGGGTGATCGGCATTGGCTTCCTGCCACTGGCGCAAGGCGCGTACCTGTAGATCGAGGTTGCCGTGCTGGCGTTCGATCAGCGCCAGACTCAGCCAGCCCTCCAGGCCGCCAGCGCTCTGATCACGGGCCTGCTGGAGTTGCGGTGTGGACAACTGGCCAAGGCTGTCCCAGATCGCCAGTCGGTTGCTGGTCTGGCGTTCACTGGGCAGCAGGCCGTCAATGAAAATCCGCTCCTTGGCAGCGTCCAGATGCTGGCCGGCGGCATCGAAGATATCGGCCCGCAACTGCTGGATGTCCAGTTGATCTTCGACCGGCAGGATGTCGAGTTGGCCGATCGAGGGGTGGCGTATTGCTCGCAGAGCCTGCGGTACCTGATCCAGAGCCAGGGCGCTTTGGGCTTGTAGTTGACTGAAGACGATCTGTTGGTCGGTTGGCAGGTCGCTCTGTGGAATGTCGCGCAGAATGCTTTGGACCCGCTCGGGCTGACCGCCGATCCAGGCGGCCCGGGCCGCGTGCAGGCGCAGCAGGTTGGCTTCAGCGCCGGAACGGCGGTTGGCATCCTGCAGAATCTGGTCGACACTGGCCTGCGGGGTACGTGGCAGGTCGGATAGCTCACGCGGGGCTGTCGAGCAGCCGCTGATCAGCGCAGCGAGGGTCAAGGCAACGAACGGCAGGCGAAGCATGCGGGGCATCGGACAGTATCCTTACGCGATGGGCGCCCACGTGGCACCCTGGGGCGGACTCATCCGGCATTGTAACCAAGGGGGTAGGCAATCTCCACAGCGTCGGCGGAATAGGATCACGTCCTGTACAATATCGGGCAACTACGCTTGCAACAGGATTTGTCATGTCCAGCCCGGTCGGTACCCTTTATGTCGTTGCCACGCCGATAGGCAATTTGCAGGATCTGACGCCGCGGGCGCTTGAGGTCCTGCGTTCGGTCAGTCTGATCGCCGCCGAAGACACCCGTCACAGCGCCAGGCTATTGCAGCATTTCGGCATCAACACCCCGACCACTGCCTGTCACGATCACAACGAGCGTGACAAGAGTGTGCGGCTGGTTGAGCGGTTGCTGGCCGGTGATGACCTAGCCCTGATTTCCGATGCCGGTACTCCGCTGATTTCCGATCCGGGTTTCCATCTGGTGCGCCAGGCCCGCGAGGCCGGGGTACGGGTCTGCCCAGTGCCAGGCGCCTGTGCGCTGATTGCGGCACTGAGTGCGGCAGGATTGCCATCCGACCGTTTTGCCTTCGAGGGCTTTTTACCGGCCAAGACCCAGGGCCGGCGTCAGCGCTTGCAGGCGCTGGCCGGTGAGTCGCGGACCTGGATGGTCTACGAGGCCCCGCACCGCCTGCTTGAGTGTCTGCAGGACATGCTTGAGGTGCTGGGCGGCGAGCGTCAGGTGGTTCTGGCCCGGGAGTTGACCAAAACCTTCGAGACCATCAAGGGTGCGCCTCTTGCTGAACTGGTCGACTGGGTGGCTGGCGATAGCGATCAGCAGCGCGGCGAGTGCGTACTGGTAGTGGAGGGCGCGCCGGCGCGTGATGATGCCGAAGCGCTCGACCCGGCGGTGGAGCGCACTCTGGAGGTTCTGCTGGAAGAATTGCCGGTCAAGCAGGCCGCCGCCCTGGCGGCCAAGCTGACCGGAGTGAAGAAGAACCGTTTGTATCAGGTGGCGCTGAGCAAGACCGGGAACTAAACATGCAGGCTTCCAGGTCCTTGCTGGTGGTCTGGCTGCTTAGGGAAACGCTGATTAATTGCACGCAAGCTCAGTAGCCCGGTTGGCGCTGACCTGTTCTGGACCGTTAGATGCCAGGGATGGCATCTAAGAGCGTACACGGATGTATTTA